>Ga0123357_10006593_pt1 | contig 14210 bp, 14 predicted proteins | sample TergutEmb28metaG_FD_89873 | JGI IMG/M metagenome (GOLD analysis project Ga0123357, IMG submission 89873) | Embiratermes neotenicus P4 segment gut microbial communities from Petit-Saut dam, French Guiana - Emb289 P4 | ecosystem: Host-associated > Arthropoda: Insects > Digestive system > Gut ... | reverse complement strand
GTGATATAGGAGGATGTAGTGCCAGGAGGGCCCTTAAACCTAAATTCTACTAACCTACCCAGACCATGGTCACCGCGGGAATCCTCCCCTTCAGGGAAAATTCCCACGGTAGAACCGGGAATCTAACCCGGGACCTCATGATTAGTAGTCAGAGACTCTGACCACTAGACCACTAGGCTGGTCACTTTCTTGATAGTTTCCAGATAAATTTCATACAAAGGAGTTAAGCCAATACATTATACCGCATCTGTGTATTGACATTTAATGGTTAAACTCTGAAATTTATGAACTAAATTTAAATTTGGATAAAATTTCACAACAGTGACAGCACTTTACAGAAAAGCATGTTTATGTTTTAGTAAATTAAACAAAATATTTCAAAATATTTCATACACAAGGTATAGCCTACAAGAGGTACGTTTCATATTACTGGCATTCATTCCCATTATATGCAGGTCAGAATGGCAAGTACTGGCATGTTGACGGAGAGTCCGTGACGGCTGACTCTGATGTGCCTGAGGGGTTCTTCCTGGAACTGCGTGATCCCACCAGGATATGCATCAAGAGCGTCTCAGGGGAATATCTGGTAGCAAGTAAGAACGGGACATTCCGTCTTGGAGACACGGACTTCGAAAATGCCACCAAATGGGAATACTAAGGTTCCTCAGCGAACACTGCCATTGTCATTCTGCGTGCTGCTACATACACACTGTAAGAGTGATTATCACCATGTGTTGGAACAATGGGAAGTTTAGTTATGAGGATTCTAGAGCAGCAGAAATTGAGATATATGTTTCATTTATTAAATTTTGTTGAAATGGCACACGATGGAACTGCTACATTATTTCTATATTATTTATTTGGAAGCTTGCACAAGTATTTAAATGGCCACACTGTTAAAAAGAAATGGTAAATGTATGTAATAAGTTATTGATGTAATAACAATATCATGAGCTTATTAGAAAAGTAACATATACTTATATGTAGACTGGGAACTGTAAAGAATAATGACTGATGAGAATTTAAACCCAATGTCTGTCCAACAATAGGTATTTCAGAGACACTTTTAACTTGACACTCACGTTAGGATTAACAACAATTGTGCATGTACGGCTGATAAATAGAACATGCTTGGTAATTAAAACCAATTATCATTGGGGTCTATATTCATTTCAACATAATCACTGCAATCTACGACAAAGCAAGTTTACTTCTAATGCCTGGTAGATCGAGCAGTCACTTGCTATGGGTTACAAAATCAAAAGTTCCTCAAAGCATTATACGATCGCACTCCTACATCACGCACTTGAAACAATGCTCACAATACACTATCATTAGTACTTTTAAGGAGCAATCAGTAATTTCTGTTACATTTTTTGATGTTGGTCCCATTTGTATTAGATTTTTAATAACTAAGAATAAGCAAAAAATTGGTTTCATAAGGAACTGAATAGCTGATTAATCAAAATGCAAAGAGCAATACGACAGACATGTATAACAGGTTAACTTTGAGAAATGAAATTGAAAAATGTTTGGAATTATTTGCGTGACGAAGTGTCAAGGAATTGATATAACACGGCAGAAGAACGCATAATACACTGCCACATCAAATTCAGGGCAACTACAGTGAAGTGACAGGAATATAAATTTTGGTCTTGTGTGAACAATTAGGACACAGAAGGTCTACGAAAGATCAAACCGCATTCTTTGAAGAATTTTAAATTCTGCAGATTGTACTGGTGCCAAGTTTCGGATACTAAAGAATGTGGGAGAGGAAGTAAAGATGCTGACACATAAATCTGGCAAGTGACAGGTATTACAAATGAGGTGCAACGGGGAATCGGACTTTTGCAAAGCACAAAAAAACAAATTGCTCTGAATAATGTTGGAGCAAATGCTTTGTTTGGTTTTCCAATATTTTGCTATCCCTGGGGGAAAAATCATGTTCTTAGACCTTCTGTGTTATAATTCCCTCACTGCCTCTAATTTATAAAAACATAAAAATGAAAGTACACACTGGTGTATAAATTTTAGGTAGCAGTTTTTATATGGAAATAATATGTGTGACTGCCATTTTTTATACCTTTTTCATATGTTTTATACAGTGTGAGATGGGTCCAAATTTTTTCTGGTAAAAGTTACGAACCATTTCTAACTTCTTTTTTAAGATGATTTTCAATTTTTCATTGATGTAAATATGGTAGATAGAACAATGTAAAATGCATGAAACATTAATTGGTAGCACAATTTTGTGGACTGCCACTGTCCAAATACATATGTCACAAGGATACCAGAATATGCATTTATGATATTCTAAGGAGGGTCGATATTTCCCTCCGTGAGCTTTATTATTGCAGGTCTTGTGCATTTCTGTATGTTGAATGTTTTTTATGAAAATAATGTCATTCCATTCTAGGGTCTGCTCTTTCTGTTATTGATAACTTCTTATTGTAAATGCTCAGACTGTGGAAGGTTATTTGTAAACATAGCAACAGTAGAGGTATGTGTAATTTTGTTCTAGTGAAACATATTTGATGAATTTCGTACTTTTTCTTTATATAGCCACTTTACTCTATTATGCCTGTTGCATCCTTTCTTAATATGTAACTCAGTCAACAATATCTCCTATGTAAGACTGTTGATACATAATATATATGATTGATGGCATGGCCTATGAAGTTGTCTGATCTTAAAACTAAGGGCTGCAGTGTCTATTCTAGTTATTTATGTCTTCTTTACCCAATAAGCTTGTTTCAAATGGTATAATTGTTTAAGTAATCATACAACATACTCTCTAGTAACTATGGTTTTACCATTGTAAAGAACACTTTATTTATCACCTGTGTATTATACTTGTAGCCAAATACTGGAAATTTAGTAATTATTAATTATATCTGATTATTTTAACTATGGAATCCTTCACACATCCTTACTACGTACATCCATACATGCCAAGGAATACCCTGTGAAGTTTGATGTCATGTATTGATTTCACAATGATGGGATGAAAGAATAACTGCCTTTATACAATAAGACTCAGTAAGACAGTAAACGTATACACTAACAGGCACTTTCACTGTGAGACAAACTCGTCACATAACTGAATAATCAAGGTATGATGGACTGTTACTTTTATAAGAAACACAAACTACATGCACACACAGTTACTCAATGTTAGCTGATACTTAAACGAGTAAGAAGTAAGTCTATACGCTGAACAAACAGCCCATATTAACCTCTAGGAGACAATTTAAAAGCCTATCGAATAATATTCGAATTAGGCACACCCCTCCCCAAATTTTTCTGCCTTTACAGACATCTCAATTGCTGCCAAGCAAGAGACCAGCATATGGCATGCTAGGCCATTTGCCAGTACATTTTAGAGACCAGTACGTATATATGGTGTTTTAGGATAATAAATGTTAAGAATTTAACATTTACCGTTATTATGTATATTGTCACAAAATGTCAATGTTTTATAGGGGCACTGCGCTACAAGCCAGAAGGTCGCGGGCTCGATTCCCGATCGTGTCATTCGAATTTTTCATTCACATAATACTTACCAGCACTATGGCCATGGGGTCACATCAGCCTCTAACAGAAATGAGTATCACGGGTGTCTCCCAGGGGATAAAGGCAGCTGGTGGGTAGGGTTGACAACCTTATCACTGTCATGTGCCAAATGTATTGAAATTTGGGAGCCTCAAACTCCTGGAACCCTCAGGGTCTATCCAGCCCTGCTATGCCTTTTCACTTGTTTAATATCTGTTCCAACTATTATTTTAATACAGCACTACATTGAAAGAAAAAAATGATTTCAGTGCAGAGCAAATATGATAAACAGTTTGTTTTTTAAATGGGAGGATGGTTATGTTCAGCAGACCTGTGTTGACCATTCATAGCCAAGGTAAAGAAATGTAGGATTTGCAGGGAGGGGGAGTATTACTGGAATGAAATGTGTGTTTGTATCTCTAGAATTTTATGTTTGAAATGTTTTTGTCCTGATACATATTTTGCAAGTAAAACTCAAGATCCACTCAGAGAGGAAGTAAATCCTCATAGCAAATGCTTATTAAAACTATCCAATTTAAATAAGAAAGTGACAGTTTTTCAGACAATCCGGTATCAAATTTCATATAAGTCTGTTCAGTGGCTCTTGAGTTGTTACATGTGACCAGTGATTTTAACAGATGCCCCGCAAGGAAATAAATGCAGTGAAAAAATGTAGATCAAGTTAATATGAAAAATAATCAATGAGGATCAAAACTGTTATGGAAAAAGTGATGGAGAAACATCAGATATCATATGGTTTCTTGGTAGAAAGTGAATGATTAATACTAACTCAAGAAGCTACACTACTGGAATTTTGTAAGCAAGTGACTATTCCAATAATGTGTAGCAGGTGGATGAATTGTTTCAGAAACCTCAGGATGAAGTGACTATAACAAATTCATATAGAGACTCTGAAAACGTAACACTCTTCTCATTACATATTATGTAACATGTATCTTTGATGGAACGCAGTGTAAATTCACTCCTGCCCACCCCCCAACCCCCATGGATAGCATCTGTATTGTAAATATGTATATATGCATAGTCATTATAATGATTGGTTTTAACTGGCATGGCTAGTAAATGAAGGCTGCAACAGCACTGTTTTCTTTTGTGAAATGTTAGAGGCCAAAATCCGCAGTCAAACAACTCTTGAAAAAGCTCCTGTGTGACAGTGATCTGAATGTCCTAGTTCACATTTAAGTGCTGTTTTGTGCAGCTGCATGTTCTCATACTACCTGCAGTTTCACTTTCTCAAGATTATGTAGTAAAAAAAAAGTAGGAATAGGTAAGGATAACAGTGGGAATTGCTTAGACTGGACAGCCACTGCCACTAGCGTTAATTTATCCAAGGGAAGTTCAGAATTCCTATGTAAGAACAGTTTGAACAACAGTTCACTGAACACTGCCATTAGTTCTCATGTGTATACTGGGGGGCTGATAAGTCCTTAGCCCAACCAGGAAGGAAACAAGCCGTTTCTCAGAATGGCATGAATTTCCTTTGGCGCCTTGCCTTGCAGGACAAAAAAAACTTGATGACAGCTCGCGTCTCGATGTTGTTGAAATTGCGCGCGTCCCTGACATACTTCCGAGCTTGTTTCCTTCCTGGTCGGGCTAAAGACTTATCAGCACCCCAGTATCTCACTTCAAGCTTACACATGGTTTTTTCATGTATGTGGGCGCTACTATGATTACAGTTGCTGGTCACTTCTTGACTGTAACATTTAAAAATTCTCATGCGCAATGAGCATCACGTGTGTAGATGTGATGCATGTGTGTGAGCTGAAGGACAACATTTCTAGCAACTTTTTTAAACACAGAAATTAAAAACTAATACTAATTGCAATACACTTCACAAAAAAAGTACATGGACCCCAAGTTACAGCACCATACTGCCTGCCATCAAGCAAAATTGTTTAACTGAAGCAGTGATACAGGTTGTCAGATAAAATGAAGTCCCTCCATTATGTGATGTGCTGGTGATTTGTCTTATCCCCTTTCACATCTTTATTTAGCTGGTAAACATACCAAAAACCTGTTAAAACTCATATAGGACACTGTATTGTGTACTGTGACTTTAAAATATTTTTTTATTAAGGTACTAGCGAACATTTCTTTAGTAAAAACGTGTTGGTCTTATTTTGTGTAACTCTGGTTATGTATTTGCTTCATTTTGGGACACTACTCGGTTACATTTGGTAGCATTTGCTGTATGTTGTAGATTTGGAACATTGGAGAAGATTTTCCTATGCATTTTTTTATAATATGGGCTTTGGTATGGTCCTTTCCGACTGCCATAGTTGTGGAGCAGATAGTCATGACATGGAATTCTGCTGTTCATTCAGTCCAGATCCTTCTAGCTTGTGAAATATCGTGTCATAGTTCAGTCTTGTCAGTACTTTAAAACCAATAAATCCAAGTGCTTTATCACAGTATGCATCTCCAAAGGCCCAAGTGCTCCTGTCTTGCATACAGCTTTGTAATTATTACAGTTCTCCTCCCTGGAGGGATGTGACCAAGTTCCGAGCATATTACGTGACTGTCCATATTTACAATACTTTTTGAAGTGAATGACAGTTTCTCTCAAGAGGTCATTTGTAATACCTCTTAACCCTATGGCCTTTCTGGTTTTACATTTCGTCACTTGCAGGTGACCTCTTCTGTGACAGACTGGGAGTGTTGGTTATGCTGACCCATCATATATTGTACATATTTTTCAGGTGGTAATGTCATGTTTCTATTATGATCTGCTAGAGAGTTTGTTCATCTTGGTAAGAATTTTGTAAATGGTTCTCTTTCTGTCTGATTAACTTCAACTAATTCTGCTTAATGTACAGATATTTTATTTCCTTCAGTATGTCATTTGTACTTAACTGTTGCTTGTGCATGTATGTGATGTTCATTAAATATCTTGTAACCAACAAGCACACACAAACACAAAGAAGCAAACATTGCCAACAAATGAATAATTCAAATAATAATAATAAAGGTATCAACATAGCAACATCATATGCTTGGCTCTGTGAGTCACACAACTCTGCAAATATAATACCTATGATGCTTTAACTTACCTGCTGGTTTCAGTACACCAAGGCCTCATTTTATGCCCCAGTTGTGTTACTTGAAGGCATAATTCACAAATGATATTCCCATACAAAATAATGGAATAGGTGTGGGTTCGGGGCATTCAAGCTGACAGCTTCTTAATGTATGGTATACAGACAACCACACCGTTAACTGTGTTAGTGATATTACTAAAGCAGTAAACAACTAATATTTACTTATGGCCTTGTAAATTAGAAAGGAACTGTCAACAACTTGCATATACTTATGTGAGATGCTGTAAGAAATGGTCTGAGAAAGCTGATGCTGACAGTAGCTATGATAAAGATAGAGACAAGGATGCAGTAGGGTCTGACAGATGATGTTGAGGTAAGAAATGATGACAGTAGCTGGGTTAAAGTTATAAGAGGAATTGAGGGTCATGTGGGTCAAATGACGAGGTAGACAATGGTGGTAGTTGTGGTGGTGATGGTGGTAATGCACAGGAGGTGGATGGTGTTGCTCTCACACCACATAGCTGCTCAGCTGATGGGTGGTCAGAGGTCATGGCTGAGGTTCAGATGTTACACTTTTGTTTTAAAGTAAGAATCCAATGACCTCTTGAGAGGCTCTCATCTTTCCTTCTTTCAATTATTTCAAAATAATATCTCACTGGTCATAAAATATCTCTTTTCACTTTAGAACTTCTTTGTATGTTCAGACCTTCTTCATTAAAAATTGCTATAGCTTCGTCAAAGATTCACAGTGCTTTGGACAATCTTGCTTGTGATTTAACGTTTGTGTTTCCGTCCATCGCTAGTACAATTACAATTGATAACCAACAACATGCAACTATTTCGATTTATTTACTTTAATCAGCTCTCTATGTTTTGGGCAATGTTTTCGCCCATCATCAGGAGCAATATCACTTTAACTACAGCTTCTGGTAATGTCCACATCGGTGTGCATTACCAGAAGCTGTAGTTACAGTGATATTGCTCCTGATGATGGCCAAAAACATCCCCCAAAACATGTAGAGCTGATCAAAGTAAATAAATCAAACTAGATGCATCTTGTCGCTTATCTTGCTTGTGACTTTACGCACAATTCCAGCCTCTTCTGTACCCTCCTCCCCTGCTTCCTACCCACTTTTTTATGCTTCAATTAAATCTTCATTACGTAATTACTCTTTGTTAGATGTTAATAAAACAAAGACATCATCCAAACAGACCTCACTAAATCCAAGTACATCTGCCAATTGTATATTTTTTTTTTCTCTCATTTGATTCAAATCCACAACAGCACTGAACCCTTTACAATCATGCACCAAGCAAAGGCAAGTTTTTCCAAATGCCTTTCATACACAAATGTGTTATCACAGCCCAGAGTTCACAAATAAGCATTTATGCATCTCTAACAGTGAAATTTTTCCAAGATTCTTTTACTTGTGTTTTTGTCATCCACAGCCTTCAACGATGTACCAAACTTTTTCTTCAAATAACACGTCTTAAATGTTGGTATCACTCTTTCATCCATTGATTGTATTAGAGATGATGAGTTTGGAAGGATAAACACCACTGCTAAGTGCTCACAAAAATCCCGATAGTTGCAAGATACTTTTTAAAGGCCAGATTTTCTCTTGCACAATATTCTTGCAGTTTTGTCTTCAAGTTTTGATGTTAGGTAGTCAACAAACATTAGCTCTGTTGCCTACCCCTTAGCACTTTCAAAAAAATGCGTTGGTAAAAGATGTTTAATGTAGCTGTTTAGAGCAAGGGGATTTGCAGAATAGTACACCATTACTGGCTTCAATTCATAATTGCCCTCAGTATTATAGCGCATTCGGAAACTGACGGCACACAGTGACACATGGGAGGGGAAGCAAAGGGGAAACATGCGAGTGGAGTCGGTAGCCAGTAGTCTTTCACTCTACCTCAGAACATGGTGTATCCAGCATTACTACCATTACTACTTCTGATCCGCACTCCTCGACTGCCAGCAGTCGACCGAACTGACCCCCCCGCCAATTTAAATGGACTCGTCCATTTCGCTGAAAGACCAAATCTGGTTTCTGCGCGTGTGCCATCACGTTTCGAACGTGCTATACCACCTAAAGGCCGAGAAAATCTGTCCTTGGCAGCCTTGAAAACAGGTGCAGATTCTTCCTCTCAACAGACCTAAGTCCCAGAAGGCATCCTCTTCCATAAAACAGCAGTCTCACCAATGCCAAAAATGTATTTAGGTGAATAACTTCATTTCTGAATAATGTGATGCAGCTCCTTAACAAATTCCTCAGCAGCCACAGTGTCAAAAGCAGCAGCTTCCCCTCCCACTTTAATAATAAGATAATTATTTTCATCAAGTTACAAAACCAATCCGAAGCTGCATTAAATGGTTTAGCACTATCATCATCCTTTGACAGATTCTCACAAATACAACAAACTTTGGCCTGAACTAATTTGTTGCTTACAGGCAGGTAGCACTAATCCTGATCCACCATTAAACTACTCTACACTATTTTCTGTACATTCCATAGCATAACTTATTGAAAAAGACTTTGTTTTCACTTTACTTCCTTTCTTAGCACTTTCTTTCCATTCTATCAGAATTATCACAAATTGTACACACTGTGCTCTTGGCCAAGCCACCAGAATTGACATATTTGTAATGTGTTAATTTTCACGCTGACTTAGTCCTTATAATTTCTCTGCAACAGTGATAATCTTTTGCTTTTTTTTTTAACTGGATTGCATTAGGAAATGTAGACTTCAGTTTTTCACTCAATTAGTTAAAAAAAAATTAAACACATCACCCAACATCAACCTCAACTGAGTGGCATCAGCATGGTAACTGACACAGTTTCCAGCATGGATCAAAGATGGTTTCCAGTTATCAGCTGCTTGTCAGTCTTGTTCTGCTTCCTCCAAGTTTCATACTTACTTGGCAGTGTAAGAGAACACAACCAGCCAAAGGGTATAAAATTAAAAATGAGAAAGCATACATTAAGAAGTATTGTAAATTGGTACGGGGATGTAAAGTAAGAAGGCACAAAAGAAATGGGCATATAAAAAGGCCTAAGTGTACATTCAACTTTAACAATCTTAATATATTTCACACCATTTTATAATATTTTTATTATAAATTATACTAAAAGTGTATTGGTGCATATTCTTTTTATTCAGAGCTGTTCCAGTTTCTTCAATTGGTTTTCTACAGCACCATTCTGAAATGTTCATTATATTGTCTGATGTACCATTATTACCAAATGGACAGCATGTGTCAATCTGAAATATACATGGTATTTCAAAGGATGGTCAAACTATTATTTTCCATATTTAAGTACAGAACTGTATGGAATTTAAAAAATATTTTAACTGCCCCTTGTACAGTCACAAAGTTATAATTTTGCATCCACAGTCCATATGAATTTTCAAACCATTTTCACTGCACAAGTCTAGTAGTCTTGTATTCCAAATTCACTGCCACAGAATATAAAAAAAAAATTATATTATGTAAGATGTGAAATAATTGTATATTGTTCCTCACAATGTAATATGGTTTTACTGTACATGTACAACACACTTTGAGTAGAAAGCTTAAATACAGTGTCACTATACAATTGTAGTGGTGTCCAAAATTTTGTCACGATATCAAAATCTGTATTTCCTTTAGCAATATATTTTATATCGTCACTGCTATAATGAAATGGTGAGTGGCAGAAAATGTCACAAGGGACAAAGGAAGTCACAGAGAGATTCTGCTGGTCAGTAGTCACATAATCTACATTTCTGCATAAAAATCATATGAAAAATTAGCACCAGGTAAGTTCTGTTAAAAAAAAATTAATTTTGAAACAGCAGCGGATTATTTTAACAGCATCCCTTGCATTTGTTGCCTTTTATGTTACTTCATTTTCATCGTTACTGTGGCAATAATACACAACATTACTAGAGACTTCTGTAAATGACTAATGTTTGCGATAAGCCCAGAAATCTGATGCATTGGAATGTGAACACTTCTCCACCCTAATTTTAAATCCCTATCTTTCTGCAAATTTTGCAATGTTACTGTCACATACAAGTCACACTCCTAAGTTCTACTCTTAATGTCATCAGTAGTGTGCCTTGCATCGTAACCACTAAGCAGTCACTTCACTTATCCAATCTCAGTCTCACATTCTGGTTCTACATAATCACCCAAACTGTTCAAAATTCAATAATATTAGAGTAAAGACAGACCAACTTTATGTCACTTGCTTTATTTCTTTACTTAATGCTTAACTTGTTTCGGATGTATTAACATCCGAAACATGTTAAGCATTAAGTAAAGAAATAAATCAAGTGACATCAAGTTGGTCTCTCTTTACTCAACTGTCAATATGATGGACGGTCCAATAAACATATGATTCAATAATATTACTCTTCTGAAGAACTGTGAACAGTTTACTTTATTGCAAGTAACTCTGCAGGGTTGTCTTATATATATTGTCCATGTGCTAAGTACCATACCATGGAAGAAGAGCACATGGATTTTGCTCTAAATGAAAGTAAGTGATAAGCTTCATGCTTTAGCTACTTTACCTCTGAGAAATTAGCCCCCAGAACCAACTACATAGGAAAGTTGGTGGACTGTAGAAGCAGTGGACATGGTAACGAACAAGGCTAGCCTGTACAAGCAGCACTATGCTGCAATACCTGCACCTTGCCACCCAAGACATATACACGGCTACTACAGTACAGGTAAAACTGAACCCTGTCTGTGGCATTGCTTCGGCAGTGTAGATGGCACACCTGTACATCTGACTCAGTAAACAAAGTGCCAGACCCTTATGTAGAAGAGATCAACTGAGTGAGCAGCTAGTGCAGTTTACATTTCAGTACAGCTCAGAACAGTGTTTCTCAACCTTTGAGAGTCCGCGGCCGGGTAAATTATTTTTTCATAAGATGAGGGCCCGGTCCCAACAAATTTACTCATAAATACCTTTCCATTTTTTTTAAGTTCATAAAGTAAACTAATCCAAGTATTAATAATTAATTATGGCATCACCATAAAGAGTATTAGTACACTTATGTATGTGGTGTGGCATGTTGACAAATATAAGATTACATTTAAATTAGTTATCAATCACTGGACTAATGAAATCTTGTAGCATACTGTAGTTTCCTCAGGCCAACATCTGGGTCTGAGTTTTTCGACATGTTCACGAATATTTTTCTCCTCAAAATATTTCCACTATAAAACATTTATTCATGAAAATTGCTTAGAAAATTAAAATGACAAATTCCAGGAGAACCTCTCGCGGCCCAGTACTGGCGGTTGAGAAACACTGTCTTAGAAGATGGCATACCAGGTGGTGAATCTGTCCAAATAGGACCACAGTGACTAGACAGACCCTGCTTCTGGACTTCAAATCAAGTAATAACACAATCAGTGCAAACCTTACTCCTCAAAGAACACAAAAGCTGCACACCAAGATCAAGAACAAATTTTGTGGTACACTCAGGCGCAGCATCATCTTGCAGCACATTTCCTGTCCCGACGTGGCCCACAGAAGTCAGAACCAACTGAATGCCAAGCTCAAATATTGTGCATACAGACCAGATTTATTACCACGCATTTTTATGTCTGTTTGCACTGCTAAAAAAAAAAAGCATTCAAAGGCCAAACATTCATGTCAGATGGCAATACGCAGGAGACTGATGTACAGTGATTTATGCATCACCCCAAGGAAATCTTTACAGACAGGATACATTGAATTGTGTATCAATGCAAGTCCTGTCTAAATGATTTTGCAGACTTAGAATACCTTTACTTGACACTCTAATTCTCCGATGTATACACACAATACCTAATTAAGCAATGTTATAGCGTGTTCGGAACCTGATGGCACATGGTGACGCATGGGAGGGGAAGTGAAGGGGAAAGATGCGAATAGAGTGGGTAGCCAGCAGCCTTCCACTGTATGTCGGAACACTGTCTATGCAATTGCTGTCCGCTGATCCGCACTACTCGGCTGCCCGCAGTCGAATGAACTGACACCCCCGCCAATTTAAATGGATTCGTCCATTTCGCTGAAAGACCAAATCTGGTTTCTGCGTGTGTGCCATCACATTTCGAACGTTCTATACATGAATTCTGAAACTGAAAAACACTGTTAAAGAAGCCAAAAATCAAACATTTCTGTGTGTATTTATGTTGGTTCCTAAACATTTCTCGTATGGATATAATAATGCTTCTTGAGACTATTTTTATGTGTAAAGTGCTTGTTACATAAGTTACACCCGTAAGGTTTCTCAATAGAGTGCGTAAGTCTGTGCGTCATTAAATTTCCGCTCTGCGAGAAACCTTTATTGCATATATCACATGTGTAAGGCTTTGTACCTGTGTGGATACGATAATGATTGGTCAGATGTGATTGCTGAGAGAACTTCTTGCTGCACACATCACACATATAAAGTTTCTCTCCTGTATGAATAAGCTGGTGTCTAGCAAGATGTGAACTACGTGCGAAGCCTTTACTGCAGACGGTGCAGGCGTACGGTTTCTCACCCTCATGTAAAAGTCTGTGTACGATGCAGTCATTTCCAGAGATCACTTTATGACATATTTCACAATAGTAAGGTCTCTCCCCTAAGTGGTTAAAACAATGTCTTTTGAGTGTATATTTACATGTGAATTTCTTGTCACATTCATCACATTTGAATGGTTTTTCTTCCACGTGTATACGAGAGTGTTTTCTGAGGGTGTCACTACGCATGAATTTCTTTTGACATACATTGCAGTTGTAGGTTTTGTCACCTGTGTGCAGAAGCTTATGTTTCACAAGATTTCCATGATGTGAGAACTCTTTGTTACATGTCTCACATTTGTAAGGTTTCTCACCCGTATGAATGCGATGATGATCATTCAAATGCGCCCTCTGAGAAAAACTTTTGTGGCAAATGTCACAACTGTAAGGCCGTTCCCCTGTGTGAACTAGCCGATGCCTTGAGACACTCACTCTTTCTGAAAACCTTTTATTGCAAATTTCACATTTGAAAGGTTTTTCCCCTGTGTGTGTACGAATATGTGCCTGGAGGGAATCAGCTTTATAAAACATTTTATTGCATATTTGACATTTATGACACTTCACTTTTATTGAAGTATAAGAATTATTTCTGCAACTTCTATGTCTGACTTCTCCAGGAATTTTGACTCCGGCAAGGCTATCAGATTTCCTGCCATAATCCTCCTGGTAGTCGGCGTCTGTGGTAGCAGCATCTTCCTGTTTGTTGTTCACCCACTTCCTGCTGTGACAGAAAACTTAAATTACAACACACAGTACCAAACTCAGAGCAGTCCATCTCCACACAGACACATTAATTAATCAGTGGCAGCTAAACAAGAAATTCCCTTTACTTACACAACCTGCATGTTCTTCAGGATCATGACAAAAATCCAGCCCCGCCAGATTAACCTTTTGGCGCCGGAATTATTTTTTAAATTTTAGCACACCTGTATATAAAATGTGAATAATACAGGAACCAAATATGTTAGAATTATGAAACAAACTGCATTTTGAAGAGGAAAAAACGGACAGTATATACCGTGTTTGAAATATTCAGTACCTATATTTG
>Ga0123357_10006592_pt1 | contig 14210 bp, 9 predicted proteins | sample TergutEmb28metaG_FD_89873 | JGI IMG/M metagenome (GOLD analysis project Ga0123357, IMG submission 89873) | Embiratermes neotenicus P4 segment gut microbial communities from Petit-Saut dam, French Guiana - Emb289 P4 | ecosystem: Host-associated > Arthropoda: Insects > Digestive system > Gut ... | reverse complement strand
CATGTGCATCACTTCTGGTGATGAGTGACAAGGTCCACGCACAAACGTACTCTGTTTCTTAAAACATAGCTGCAAAAAATATGGGTCGCTTGGCGAGACGACAGTCGCCGGGCGCGACACTTGGGCAGAGACAGGCCATGCTCATTATGGCTTAGTGAAATTCTATCTTATATATATGCGTACCGTCTTAGCAGTCCGTTATCCTATGCCGATAAAATGGAAGATACTTTATCGTAAATAAATAAATAAATAAATAACATATTTAAGTTTTAAACTCTGTTGCAGCACCAAATCGAAGTCCTTAGAATCACGATAATTGTGCGCATGGTGTGAGACAACAGGCCTGTCCTGTATGTGTCATAGTGGTACATGTAAAGAGCATTATTCAGTAAAACTTTGAAGACTAAACTTAATATGCATATTCGGTCCATACCTCAGAGACACCAAGTAGTGTGTCACTGTGGAATGCCGTCTGGTGTAAGAAATGACTGTCTATTCAGAGAACTACTCCGAATAGTTAAATAGGCCTGTGCTATATGGGCAAATGGCACAGTTTTGTTGAGTGTTAAACTTTGCGGTACCTTTGCTAATAGGTCTTAAATGGTTAAATAAGTCCTTTTTTTGTAAGGTGGCTACGGGTGCGAATGGTGTACAGTAAGAATGATGCGATAGTTACCACCAACGGCCTATTTCACCGCTCGCTTTGAGAGCGCAGGTTTTCATTTACGAATTTAGTCAGGCTGTAGTAATTAACACCATCACTCTTTAAAGTGCGAGTTTTCGTTTAGGAAATAAATCAGGCTGCGGTAAATTTTGCGAATTTGTAGTTTCAGTGTGTCATGAAACTATAGACGTGCTCTTAACGTTGCGAGTCAGCACCGTCACGTCAACACTTCAGTGTTCATCGTGCACAACCATTTCTAGCCAAGTGAATATGGTTCCCAGTTATTTCGTACGCTATTTTAACTTATTTTTCAGATTGTATCAGAGATGCCAATTGCAAGTAACAGTGAAATCTTTAGACACAGCCGTAATGATCCATAATTGTGTTAGTGATAGTATGACGGATAATTCTTGCTATTTTCCTTGCAGAAATTTTACTATAAAAATATTAACTTTACTAGCTGAATTAATTGCTACAAAAATACGTTTTCAGATCGATAAATGTCACGCTCACTTTACAGTTCTGTAAAATGTGGGTTGCTGGAAGTGATTCCTACTATGGCAAATCAGTCCCATTACAGGCCCGAGGTGCCCAGAGTGTTCCAGGAAGTTAAGGTTCCCAGATTACGTGACATTTGCCCAGAATGGTGGTAAGGTTCCCAGCCTTACGCACCGGCCGCTTTTTACACCCTAGAAATACTCCTGGTACTCATTTCTATTAGAGGCTGAGTCGACCCCAGGGCCATAGTGCGATCGGAAGGTTTGTGTCAATGAAAAATTCCATTGACACCATCTGGAATAGAACCAGCAACCTTCCGATTTGTAGCACAGCACCTTAACCACTGTGCTACCGCGGTCCCCGATTCCTACTATGAGCATCCTTAAGAAACTTCCGAAATACGAAGCTGCGTTACCTTGGCCGAATAACTTACGCCCATCACCGTAACATCTGCACAGTGTGGAGCCTGAACGTGTAAAACAAACACATCATTACGGTTCAACCTTTCCTATTTACGGCAGTACACTCACGATGACGTGATCCCTACTGAGGCACAATACTAAGCATGATTCAACGCCGAAGAGTGCGATAGTGTCGTTATATACGTGAGGTGTGCCGGACGTGTGGACAGGCTACTGCGCGCGTCTTCAGCTGTGCGGGCGGTCCTGTCAGAGGTACATATTCATCTTAATGAAGTTTTGTGTTTTGTCTGACGACGCTCTAAGCATCTCAGGCTATTTAATGTTGTTGTGAGGATGATGGGTTACGGATGAACTGGAAAGAGATCTGGAAGGAAGCTGTCGTCGCGCATTCGAGATTTAATACCGGGATTTGTCTATTGCGACTCAAGGAAACTACAACAGGCCGGCTGCGTTTCAAGAGGGACATTTTCTGAATGCAATTTTAGAGCTATGTACCCAGTTTATTGTACCAACCAAGTGCACAGTATTTAATACGTATTAATATTAAAGACGTAGTTCCGACTTGTTTCGGTACAAGTTTGCCATCTTCAGGGAGCACAATATGCCAGGTTTCAAACCAGTTACCAGTGATAAGCTATTATTTACAAAGCTGTGCAGTATGTAGTAGGCTCCGTTGTTGTTGATAGATTGTCACCCTTAATTGCTTTTAAACGTGGCATGTTTTGCCCCCTGAAAATGGTACTGTGCATTTACTTGTTACAATAAACTGAGTACATAGATCTCAAAAAGGCACGAAATGGACAACTTTAAAACAGTCCTAATAGTATTCGTATCTGTGCAATGTCTACAGTTTTTAAGGACTAATAGTTCTGATTTGTGTTTTGTATTTGCTTTTGTGATGTGGAACTCCATGAAGATGATCTAAAGAGTGTCGAAACATGTCGGAGCATTAATGAGTTATATGTGAAAGTCGATTTATAATTCTTTTGCATTTGTGTTAGCCATTAGAAATTTAAAAAAATTTTCGAGTCTCACCAATTCATAAGTTGCAAACAAAATGTGGTGAAACAAGTTTTTCTTGAGCTGAAATCAAAATTCACTGGCATCGAACACATTGGATGGGTACATAATCGAACCTAATTCGTTGGTCGGCTGTGAAGTACGTTTCTACGTGTCTGTTTTGTGAAACGTAGTTTCAGTTTTGTTCCTTGGACTGATATTCTAAAGAGAAGATTTATTATACACAGTTTACTAGCAGAAGTGTCAGTTCTTTGAGTTGAGCCATTAAAAGGCTTTGCTAATTGTCTTAGGGACACAAGATTACTTATTCAAGAACTCCGTCAAAGTGACGTTATGCATTAGAGAACTTATTCGTTGATCCCCTGATTACACATTTTGGGAACTACTGCCTTCGGTCTTAAAGGGAAGACATTGAAAAGGCTCACATATTGTTTAATTCGTCTCATTTTTTCTACTTCCTAATATACAATTAACACCAAAAGATTAATCCAGCTTTCTTTTGTATATTTATTTCTTTGTGGTTATAGTATGGCGATTTTGTTGACGACAATGGTAATGATATTCGTAACCTGTGAAAGGCTTGTAGCAAGCTGTGCATCATAACGATCTGTAGTAGCAGTTAATCCTTCAGCTCCGACTTGTTAGACAACCTACGAAGACGTAAATATAATGAAGATGTTTGGAGTGGGCGTACCGTTTTTCAGAGATCCGCATCATTCCATTAAGCAGAACAAAAATAGGACACCACCAGTGCATGTATTTGTCAAAATGCGTGTTTAACCAACCTAAGGGGCTGGGACAGTGTGACAGCAACCGAAGAAAGGAATGCTTGCAGCATGTAATTACTCTTACCCTGAGGAATTCACGTCTTGTGGTTTGAGAGTCGAATGCAGCACAATTGCTTTATTCACAAGTAATAATATTTTATGTATAGAACTAATTAACTAACTAACTCTGTGGAACATTGTCCTTCCTGAAGAGCTAACAGGTCCTCAGCTAGCCAAGAAATTTCCGGCATTTTATGGGAAGGCTCATTACTGCATTCACAAGCGCCCGCCACCTGTCCCTGTCCTAACCAAGATCAATCCAATCCATGCCTACTCATCCCACTTCTTAAGTTCTTTTTAACATTATCCTCCCATCTACGCCTATGTCTTCTAAATGTTTTCTTTCCCTCAGGTATTCCGACCAAAACCCTGTACGCACCTCTCCTCTTCCCCATACATGCTACATGCCCCGCCCATCTCATTCTTCTCAACTTCATCACCCGAATGATATTTGGTGAGAAATACAGGCATTAATCTTCTCGTTATGTAGTCTTCTCCACTCTCCTGTTACCTCGTCCCTCTCAGGCCCAAATATCTTTCTCGACACCCTACTCTACTTTCTTCAGCCTATGTTCCTCTCGCAATGAGAGAGACAAAGCTTTACACCCATACAAAACAATACGCAAAATTATAGTGCTCTATATATTAATCTTAATATTTTTGGACAACAAACTTTAAAACAAAAACAAAAAAATCTGCACCGAATGAAAGCAAGCTTTCCCTGACTTTAATTTGCTTTTAATTTCTTCATGAATAGAAGTTTGGTTTGTTAGGGTTTTCCCAAATATTTGGACTGTCCCACATTGTCAAAGGATTTATTACAAATACACACACACACACAATCACACTGTGGCGACAACACGTCTCCCGAGCTGCTGCAACTCGCACAAGTTGCCTGAAAAAGACTAATATTCAGGTAGTGTACTGTACATGCACTCAGGACTGTCCGTGAACGGCGTTAGAATGTTTTCTAGCGAAAGAAGACTCATAACAATGAACAGAAATCGGAAGCCATCCAATAGGGAAATATTTTTTTCATTTTATTAATGCCAGGCTCATGCCTATGTTACTTCTTAAAGTGAGCTCCCGAGATCGTCTAGCTGGACACCCGTGCCTTGTGTATGTGTGTATGTGTATGTGTATGTGCGTGTATGTGCGTGTATGTGTATGTACGTGTATGTGTTTGTGTATGTGTGTATGTGCGTGTATGTGTATGTGTGTATTTGTATATGTGTATTTGTGTGTGTGTGTATGTGTGTAGGTATGTGTGTATGTGTGTATGTATGTGTGTATGCGTGTATGTCTATGTGCGTATGTGTATGTGTGTATATGTGTGCGTGTATGTGTGTGTGTATTATGTGTGTATGTGTGTATGTATTTGTGTAAGTATGTATGTATGTATGTTTATGTGTGTGTGTGTTTGTGTATGTGTGTTTGTGTATGTGTGTTTGTGTATGTGTGTATGTGTATGTGTGTATGTGTGTGTTTATGTGTATGTGTGTATGTATGTGTTTGCGTTTGTGTATGTATGTGTTTGTATTTGTGTATGTGTGTATGTATGAATATGTGTATGTGTGTGCGTGTATGTGTATGTGTGTGTATGTGTGTATGTGTATGTATTATATATATTATTATTGTTATTTATTCTGCATGCTCCATTACTGTAAGTAATACTACATGCACTGTTGATATCTTACACAATTACTTGTCATCTAAGAATTCTTACTTTTTCTATATACAGGTTCGTCGACCTAACTGTGAGTTATTTTTTTCTCTATAGTTTATCAAGGGATAGACTGTACCTGATTTTTTTAAAGTTTTTACAATAATTGTTTTGTGCTACCATTCGGAAGTTCGCTGGTTCGATCCCAGCTGTTTTCAGTGGATTTTTCATTGACATAAAATCCTTCTGATCGCACTATGGCACTGGGGTCGACTCGGCCTCTAACAGAAATGAGTACCAAGAGTATTTCCTGGGGGTAAAGACGGCCGGTGCGTAAGGCTGACAACCTTACCACCATCCTGTGCCGTTGTTACGAAATCTGGGAACCTTAACTTCCTGGAACCCTCTGGGCCTGTCCAGGCCTGTAATGTATATCTCGTTCCTGCTCCACTAGTTCACAGTTAAGTAATATATAGTCTATTGTTTGTTCTCCTCTTCTGCAGGAGCACGTTGGGCTGTCCTTAATTTTGAATCTGTACAAATATGCCTTAATATTTCCGTGTCCTGTTACCATCGTTGTGAAATTTGGAGTCACGTTAATTTTTTATTTTAATCTTTCTGCTATTTTGGGGAAAAATGATTTCGTGATTGCACCTTTTGTTGTGTTGTCCCATTAACCCTGCCACTTTGTTACACTGTTATCACTTAATTCTCTCCTCACTTTACTCTTGGGGATCCTTCTGTAGCACTCAGTATCACTGTTGGTTGCTGCCTCTTTCGCAGTTTGGTCTGCTAACTCTTTCCCGTAGTGTCCTGCATGTGCCTTGATCCAGGTGAATTCTATTTTCCAGTCCTGATTCTCCATTTCGATCACTTTCTTTATAATTTTTTCGATGAGATATGTGCGATTCTTCCGGTTTTTGAGCGGTTCTAATGTTATTCTGCTATCTGTAGATATTAGTGCTGTTTTGTAGTTAGTTTCCAAGAATTGTAAGTTTTCTAGTGGTTTTATTATTGCCAGTTGTTCGGCTTGGTTATTCGAACATCGCCCATTTAATTTGTATTTTTTCGTGTCTATTTGCTGTCTTTGAATATTGTTATTCCGGATCCTAATCCGTGTTCGCTTTTACTGCCGTCTGTGTATACATGAATGTTGTGTTTACTGTCTTCTTGACCATCGGTAATTTCGACTGTATTTGCTGGGTGTGTCCAGTGTTTTATTCCATTTCCCGATCGAACAGGTTTCCATGTCCTTTTTACACTTTCGTAGTACTTTGCTGTCTCCTCTATTTTTATATTAATAGGAATTAAGCCCGTTATTACACACAGTGCTTCGTTTGACGCTGTTCGATAAGCCTTTGCTATTCTAATATCAATTAGCCTTTGTACTGTAATTAATGTGTGTATGTGTGTGTATGTATGTGTATGTGTGTGTGCGTGTATGTGTTAGTATATGTATGTGTGTATGTATGTGTATGTGTGTATGCGTGTATGTGTATATATATGTGTGTATATGTGTATGTATGTGTATGTATGTATGTGTGTATGTATGTATGTGTATGTGTATGTGTGTATGTGTATGTATATGTGTGTTTGTATGTGTATGTGTGTATGTGTATGTGTGTGCGTGTAAGTGTATGTGCGTGTATGTGTTTGTGTATGTATGTATGTATGTATGTATGTATGTATGTATGTGTGTAGGTATGTGTATGTGTGTATGCGTGTATGTGTATGTATATGTGTGTATGTGTGTGTATGTATATGTGTGTATGTATATGTGTGTGCGTGTATGTGTTTGTGTATGAGTGTATGTGTGTGTGTATGTATGTGTGTATGTGTGTGCGTGTATGTGTTTGTGTATGTATGTGTATGCGTGTGTATGTATATGTGTGTATGTATGTGTATGTATGTGTGTATGTGTATGTGTGTATGTGTGCGTGCGTGCGTGTATGTGTTTGTGTATGTTTGTGTATGTGTGTGTATGTATGTGTGTATGTGTATGTATGTATGTATGTGTATATTATGTTATTTTACCTTCTGTTGTTAATCCTTTCAGGAACACCCATTATGACACTAGAATGCAACTTTTGCTGCTGCAATATCTGACACAGCAGTAAGTTTGGTAATTACCAAACGTACAATAAGGAGCAGTGTCACCCTAGAACAGGCCATGGAGGCCGAAAGCGAAAGTAGATGTGCAGCTCTTCTCTTTCTTTAACCTCGTTTTACTAAATGAGGGTGGATGGTCGACGCCACGCCCTTCCTGCTTTACCCTCCGGGAAAGAGACCCGGCACCTATTGTGCTGGAGGGTTGATGGGCCCCAGAGCTGTTCTGGACGTGTGGCCAAAATCTTGCCCCCGCCGTGATTCCGTCCCCGGACGTTCCAGCCCGTAGCGAGTCACTCTGTCGACCACATTCTCCCGGCCCACCAGTTTGGAGAGCGTATTACTGCAAAATGTCATAAAACGACCCCCTTACATAATCCGCTTATACCCAGCCGGTTACATACTTTTGCTCTTTTTCTTTAAAGGAATTTACACTTCTGTTATTGATGATTATATGATGACGATGACGATGGTAGTGGTGGTGCTGGTGGTAGTGATAGTGGTTACATGGTTCAGAATGTAATGATATTAGAGCAGCAAGACAACGAATATATATCTTTTCAACAGAAGATTTTCGCCATGAACAGAAGGAAGTCCAAGAAAATTACCAAGCATATTACAAGAATTTTCCAAATGTCTCGAAGCGGTATAAAATTTCACCGATGCGTTTAAATTATGTAGTCTCTCTTTTTATCCCGATGTCGAGTTCTTGAACTACTCTGATTAGATTTAATTGAAAGATTCTGAATGGGAAGGGATCTGATTTATTTCTGATTTCTTTCACGACACCCCACGTCACTGCGACTGTATAGCACGAAGAGAGCAATTTGTTGCTGGCAGTGTGCTATTTTCCGTGTCATCTGGAGCTAATGAAACTTTTCACTCGTCTATTTTTCTCGTAAGTATAGAGTTGCAATATGTTCCATGTGTAACCATTTTAATAACAGGCAAAATACAGTGTGACACGCGAAATAATTACTGCGTAACAGGAAGTGCACGGTTTAAATTTCACTCCTGACTAACCAGCTAATTCTCATTAAACTTGTTAGTTCAAAGAAAGCACTTTGTCCCTGTACATGGCTGAACATAAACAGGTGTGATGATACCAGATGCTGTGTAATACAATTTTGACCTCCTGACGATGAGCGCACAACGCTCGAAATATGTAGAGGCGTGTAATAAACTTATCATAAAAGAAGATTTTGTGCACTAAGTTGGTTAATTGCTAAGTTTATAAACATGTGATGTCTCCTGAGTTATTAAGCTTATTTATAATCTAACTTATGGATTTATTTTGGTCTTTCTTCTATTAATTAAGTGGGCCAGTGGCTGAAGCCAGTATGACATTAATTCTCGTGTATTTCAGACAGACCCTTACCGTATAATTAAAATTCCCCGTACATTATAATTAATTCGGTCACAATAACCTTTGATATTTAACTAACATTGTACGTGCATGATATTTGAAATTACTACGATTGTAGAATGTTGAAGCCACCTTTTTTCAAAATTAAAACCTGATCGAGTTAAACATTATTTTTGTTGTTTCGCTACGATTAAAGAATGAATGGCTGTCTGTTTTTCTACAAACAGCCACCCATCCCAGCCATAAATTAGTAACCCATAAAATTTTATATGTAAACTTTTCCCTTTTGAAAATCAACGACAGCGTGACGCTGCAAATATTAATTACTGACTGTAATTTCGATATGGCAATTTCAAACCTGCCCCATAAAAGAAGTGTGTCATTGATGTTGTCAAGAGCGTCTTGTCGTGCCTGTTTACTGTTTGACGATTACGGTACTAATTTAATTCATGAATTGAGTTTTTTTTTTTCATTCAGGTGTTTAAAATGCAAGCATTTCCGGCTTATGATGCGTAGCACGCACGAGATCAACATTTTTTGTATACCACGCTATTTTTAATACGAATACTGACGTTATTCCACTCGCTTCGTAGAAGCATAAGTTAAGCGAAGCGATATTGGAACACTTTTTCTCTCGAAAATGCTGTTTTCAGGATTCCTTTGTAGTGAATAATAACGCGTCTCCCTTCCGTGACTGAGCTGTGAGTTGTGTTCTGGAATAGCTAGACAAGCGTAGGTTTTCTACCAAGGGCAGCTAGATGGCAACACGGTTCTGGTGGGCGAAGGACCTGGCAAATCCCAGAAACGCCTGCTACAGAGGCTTTTGAGAAGATGTTAGCCACGTAGTTATCAAGCCTTACATCATCAGTGTCACGTATTACACAGAACTGGTATTCGAGGTCAACATTCTGGCCTCCTGAGACATTCGACCTTAAGATTCCGGGGTCTCTGTCATTGTGAACCGTCACAGATGTTCGAGTGTCGCCGTGGTCGTCTTTACATCAGGTCAGCAATGTAGTCTCCTGGTGTCATCTTGCTCAGTGGGTCTAGAAACTTTCTCACTGCCACGTTACTTCTTGCAAAGGCAAAAACATAGGCCCAACATATGCTTCACTTTCTGATATGACTTTAAAGAAATCGTTCTTATTTACTGCATTACAACGAATCTATATCCAAGAGGCTTCACATGTCTCATGTTAAGGATACTGTGCCACATGCAGTAGACTCCAGTTTAAATGTGATGGCACACGGTGACGCACGGGAGGGGAAGTGAATGGAAAACTGGCGAATGAAGTGGGTAACTAGTGCCCTTCACACTAGCTCGGAACATGGTGTATCCAGCATTACTACCGCTGATGCGCACTCCTCGGCTGCCAGTAGTCGACTGAGCTGACGCTCCCGCCGATTTAAATGGACTCGTCCGTTTCACCGAAAGACAAAATCTGGTTTCTGCGCGTGTGCCATCACATTTCAACTGGCCTCTACTAAGAATTTCTTCTGTGGAATTTCTTCTGTACTTTTCGTAGCATGTGTGTGTGTGTGTGTGTCATAAATTATGACACCAAGCTATGATTATTTCCACAAAGAGCATTATTTGGCTAGTTCCCGTAATGGCGCAGAAAACTCGTCTGTGAGATAGGAATTTAAGTTCTATGTATACTTTGTATGAATGTCAGTCTTCAAACCTGTAGTGCCATTGCACAGACGTCGTATTTTTCATCAGATGTCGTTCGGTTCAACTCGTACTATTTTACACAGCAAGCCAAGAGAGAGCCCAGTCGTTATAGTGAATAGTGGTGTTTGATGTCCGAAAAGAGCAAAGATTCTTTTACTTCCCTCAGCATCCATACTGACTTTGAGCCCAACGCAAAACGACGGCTCCTTCCGCCATAATGAAGCGGCCGAGACGTGATGCTGGTACCTGACCTCCGTCCAGTGTCTCGCTATTCACCCACTGGCTCGTACGTTTCATGACGTGCTGCTTAATTAAAACCAGGAAGATGTTGCGTTATGACGGCGGAGACTGTAAAGGGTCTGGTCTGGTCTGGTCTGGGACGTGACACCGTGTAGTGTGTTAGATGTGTACCGACATTACGGAAGGACCAGCTCCCCCTACTAACACGGCAGATGAATATTTTTCCTTTTCAATTGAGTGCTTACAGTCACCTCGAAATCGAAAGAGACTGAAGTTGAGAAGGTTGGCTTGAGGCGGAAGTGTGACTACGGAAAGACAGAGATTTGTCGCAGATATTTTTTTTTGGGGGGGGGGTGTGTTTAGAATCTGGAAGACCGAGAAGAATATGAGAGACCATTAACATGTTGAAGACTAGCACTCTACGTGTATTTTGACCGAGAGAGAGCATCACGTTAGTAGAAGTTTCCTATGCTTCGTCCGCTCGTCCTTCTGAGAATAGAATTCCTCAAAGAACCACTCCTTGGTTTCTCAGATCCAAGCAGTTGTTATGGATACTGGTCTTCTTTCCTCAAAAAATCACTTCCGCCTCCAAGTGATGTGTCTGGCTACACCAAACAAACGGTCTCTTTCTGCTCACATTTCCACCCTTGCTGTTGCATGTCATTTCTCGCTTCCTACAACAGCTCGTAGTTCACTTACGCAGAATGTGCGCGTGATTCTGATAGAACATACGGTGTAATCCATTTAATTAATTCTCCATAATCCGGGAGACCGATTTATTACTGCGTGTAACCGCAGTGCAATGTAGATATTACGAAATGTGGGATATTTTAATTCGGGCATCCCATTGTGATGAAGATATATAGAATTAAAAGTAGTAGCCATCAGTCACAACAGTTCTGTATATGTTTGAAAGGTTAACTGCAACACGTTTCGGCTTATGTATAAATATCCATCTTCAGGCTGGCAAGGTACCAAAGAAAACATAACGTAAAACACCAAAATTATCTTACATTGTACTTGTGTGCTTTTTAGGTCTCAACTTGCATTATCGTAAAATAATATGGTAAGCCGAAACCATAAATTTTGGGCTTATGTTGGATGGAAATAAAAATGACACGTTAAAAACGGCATCAGAATTGTTGTGATTAAAAGTACACGTTATACCTGTATTGTTGCTTCCAGAATAAGAATGTAGAATTGGGTCAGTGATGTCAGGCCTCGGGGGTTGTTATATTTTGCTTTCCTTGATAGGTCTCTTCAATTGAAAGAATGCTTCTGATGACGTTTTCCTCGTACTTGCTTTTTTGTTTTTTTGTTCCGTTTGCACTCCGTGAACTGGTATAAGTAAGTGCTTATAAACATAGCCAATCCCCTGGTATATTGGCTTATGTACTGTGACTTTGCTTTGGAAGTCAAGTTCTATCCGTTATTTGAGCTTATCTAGTTATTAGTTTCAAGCGATAGGTCTGCTTCATATCTGAGGAAGGAGTGCTTGTTATTGAATTTTCGTTGGACCCATAACCTCCCGAGACGTGGTGACACATTGGAAAGTAGGTAATGGATTTGAACTCTTGCTGTTCAGACCGTAACCGGTAGCGTCTCTGTCGTAGCTCTCAAGACTTACTGATTAGACAGAACGCAGTAAGAAATTGGCCCACGTTGCCCGGTTTGGTTGAAGTATTTTAAATTAATTTGTATAATCAAGTTTCATTCTTATTTCACAACAAATATCAGCAACTGCTTGAAATTGTAACTTCACATTCGTATGTTTGAAGCACAGTACATTCGCTGGGTCTCTGCGCTGTGGCAGAATGCTGCCGCCAGATTGGTCACGAGGCCCCGAGCACATGAATCCACCCAGTAAATGAACATTTATCGCACTGTCACTACTGGACGCACGTTTGAAAAACACAATCCGTACTGTCGGACACGTTAAGGAACTGACGTTTAAATTTGTGTAAAGTACAGTATGATCAAAACTTACGCACATTAACATCTGTAGGTCTGCTGTGTTCATAGATCCAAAGTAAAGGTCGGCAATTTCATTTTGTGTAACAACGCATGTGAATTAAAGTTTATAGGGCCTATACGTAACACTGTGCCATGTGTCTGTGTCTACAGTGAGATCACCTGGTGTGTTGTTCGTTGTCTCTCCATACATCATGTTGCATACATTGCCTGAATTCATGCAAGGTTCTGGTAAGTGACAGCAACAAACCTGAAGTGAATACATGCTTTTCAACAATAGGAACTCACTCACAACGTTTTTTGCGAATACATGTATATATATATATATATATGTGTGTGTGTGTGTGTGTGTGTGTGTGAGAGAGAAATATAATATTGGTGACACTAAAAATCTACGTATGTCTTCAGTATTTCAAGACGTCTGTTGGCTACATTTTGGACTTATGTGGTAGACCCGACTTCTCGGGGGAACCTGCCACTTCCATTTTCAGTTTGACGTAATTACAGCTCCGTAGACGCTGAAGTCTACTCATGCATAATTGATTCACCGTGAAGATGGGGGCTTAAATTCCCTCCAAACGTTTATATACATGGTCTGTCCGGAAAGTTTCCGAACGTTCAAAATAGCCCGCCATTGCGTCGACCTAGCGGGGCGGGGCAAGTTCTACTCTCCAGTAATGAGTTTGGCGAACTGAGTCGCGAAAACCGAATTGCCCTTTCTTGCTTAGTCATTGTGCTGTTCTTCTTTATGTGATCACATGTTTGGCGCGTCTGGCGATTCTCTTGAGACAAGAAAATGAGTGTTTTTCACGAGCAACGAATTTGTGTGAAATTCTGTGTAAAAAATGGAAAATCTGTTACTGAGACATTTAAAATGTTGAAAAAAGCGTTCAGGGAAGAAGCCATGGGCAGGACTCAAACGTACGAGTGGTGGAAACGTTTCAAAGGGGGCCGAACTTCGGTTCATGATGATCCGCGTTCGGGACGGTCATCAACGTCGAAAACTGACGATAATGTTGCAAAAGTTCGTGAAGTCATCCGTTCAAATCGTCGTTTGACAGTTCGAGACGTAGCTGAAGAAGTGAGTATCTCAAAAACAGTGTGCCATGAAATTCTTACCGAAAATTTGAGCATGCATCGCATTGCAGCCAAATTTGTGCCACGCCTGTTGACGGATGATCAAAAACAGAATCGAGTTGACGTGAGTCAAGAGCTTCTGGACCAAGCTAATGATAATGATAACTTTTGAAAAACATTGTTACAGAAGATGAGACATGGGTGTACGGGTACGATGTCGAAACGAAAGTCCAATCATCACAGTGGATGTCAAAAACGTCGCCGCGACCAAACAAATCACGCCAAGTGCGTTCACACGTCAAGGTGATGCTGACGGTATTCTTTGATTCTGAGGGTGTTGTACACTATGAGTGTCTACCACAAGGCCGGACAGTCAATAAGGAGTATTATCTGGAAGTTATGCAACGTCTTCGCGAGGCAGTCAGGAAAAAAAGGCCTGATGCGTGGTGGGAGAATCGATGGATGCTCCAACATGACAACGCGCCCTCACATTCATAGTTCCTTGTCCGTGACTTCTTGGCCAAACACGCGACGACTGTCCTTCCACAGCCTCCGTACTCTCCAGATCTCGCATTAGCTGACTTTTTTCTATTTCCAAAGCTCAAATCAACGCTGAAAGGCCGCCGTTTTGAGTCTATTGAGGCAATCAAGACAAATTCGCTAGCGCATTTGCGCAGCATT
>Ga0123357_10006591_pt1 | contig 14211 bp, 2 predicted proteins | sample TergutEmb28metaG_FD_89873 | JGI IMG/M metagenome (GOLD analysis project Ga0123357, IMG submission 89873) | Embiratermes neotenicus P4 segment gut microbial communities from Petit-Saut dam, French Guiana - Emb289 P4 | ecosystem: Host-associated > Arthropoda: Insects > Digestive system > Gut ... | reverse complement strand
CAACACCAACATCAACATCAACATCAACACCAAAACCAACATCAACTCCAACTCCAACATCAACACCAACACCAACATCAACATCAACACCAACATCAACACCAACACCAACATCAACTCCAACATCAACACCAACATCAACATCAACTCCAACATCAACACCAACACCAAAACCAACACCAACACCAACATCAACTCCAACATCAACACCAACACCAAAACCAACACCAACATCAACACCAACACCAACATCAACTCCAACTCCAACATCAACACCAACACCAACATCAACACCAACATCAACTCCACCTCCAACATCAACACCAACACCAACACCAACATCAAAATCAACATCAACTCCACATCAACACCAACACCAAAACCAACACCAACACCAATATCAACATCAACTCCAACATCAACACCAACACCAACACCAAAACCAACACCAACATCAACATCAACACCAACACCAACACCAACATCAACTCCAACTCCAACTCCAACATCAACACCAACACCAACACCAACATCAACATCAACATCAACACCAAAACCAACATCAACTCCAACTCCAACATCAACACCAACACCAACATCAACACCAACATCAACACCAACACCAACATCAACTCCAACATCAACACCAACACCAACATCAACACCAACATCAACACCAACATCAACACCAACACCAACATCAACTCCAACTCCAACTCCAACATCAACACCAACACCAACACCAACACCAACATCAACACCAACATCAACATCAATATCATCAACAACATCAACGTCATCAACTTCAACATCATCATCATCAACGTTAACATCAACATAAACATAAACAACAACAACAACAAAACAACTTCAACAACAACAACAACACCAACAATTATTGCTACTGAACACAAATTAAAAAGTAAATATTGCAAATTTTCGCACGGCCCGTTACTTGCAAGCCTTGCAATTGATCACACTACGTTCAACACAGTAACAGGATCCACTTGCTATTAAAGCAAGTGTACGCTGTGCTGCGTGACACCTTAATAGCTCTCAGGATAGGTGAAACACTTTCCGCATGAAAATCGACATGTTCTGAACTTTGCGGTCCCTTTGAGGGAAATGTGTCCGTTAACCTAAAAAACAGAATTAACATGAATCAGATTAGGAGATAAGCTGCCAGCGCTCGTACCGTGACCTACTCTACCGTGCGACACAAACGGCCCTAATTTGATAACAAGTAACACGGCGAAAACATTACTTGCCTTATACCTAGATCAATACTGGCTGCGCTGTAATAGTCGGCATTGCAGATATCTGTATTCAGACTACTGAACTGAGCGTTTGACCAATTTCTATTCATGAACCATTATGGAACGACAATTTTGCACAATAAATTTTGCACAATATATCTACAGAGTGATTAAAAATGATTTCAAAAGTTACGTGAAATAAATTTTAAATGACACATATACGTACATTGAGCAATTAGACATGATACCAAAACAAACATATACACATAAGTGCATGGATGTACGTATATTATACACACTCTATAGCTCCTACATGTTCCGGCTACACGTGTGGCCATCCTCAGGGAGGTGCATTACAAGGGATAGATATATCGAGATATTACAGAACTTTTTGGAACCAATACACTGATGTAAAAATTTAAGTTTTAAATTTGCGTGGTTTTATAATACATGTCAAACTTTAAAATAAGAGACAAAAATTCTGTGTTGTTAATTATGAATGATATATGAAGATAGTATGTGGTACGTCACGTTCCAAACAAAGGAATCTTAATTACTTATTACGCAATAAAGCCCGGATGTAGAGATCTCTCCATCACGTGCGCGCACAATATACCGGGTGTATCCAAATGATTGGAGCTGTTTTGAAGTAATGGCAGATTGAAACCGCTCCAATCATTTTGATACACCCTTTATATAGTAGGACCTTAAGTTGTCTTGAAGACAACCTGAAGATGGTCAGTAAAGGCCGAAACATGTAGTAGTCTAGTATAGTCATTAAAACATCTTAATTGACATAGTTGTGTTTGACTACGTACCATTTCCAGAATGTTAATATTACCAGTTAAGCAAACAACCGTGTACTCAGATTAGTAGAATTGTCATAGAAGTGTCCTTCAGTGTATTCATGTGAGAGGCAAATCTCTTATTTTAAAATGGTGTTAACCCTTTGACGCCTAACGACCACTATAGGGTTCGATCCGCACCGCTAACCTCTAAACGTTACATTTTATATATTTATTTAACCAATACAGGTACTGAATATTTTAAACATGGTATATACTGTCGGTTTTTTTCTCTTCAAAATGCAGTTTGTTTCATAATTCTAACATATTTGGTTCCTGTTTTATTCACATTTTGTTTACAGAATGTGCTAAAATTTAAAAAAATAATTCCGACGCCAAAAGGTTAATGTTGTAAGTGGAATGTATTACATACAGGAAATATTTTTAGTGTGTAAAATAACAATTAACACTTGAACAATAGAATTTTGCACATATATTAATTCTTATTTTCCGTTTGGTTGTTGAAGAGTAAACCAATGTTTACTGCTACATGCTATTAAGGGGATCGCGATAGCTCAATGGTTAAGGTGCTGTGCTACAAATCGGAAGGTCGCTGGTTTGATCGCAGCTGGTGTCAGTGGAATTTTTTATTGACACAAAATCTTTCCGATCGCACAATGACCCTGGGGTCGACTCAGCCTCTAACAGAAATGACTACCACGAGAATTTCCTGGGGGTAAAGGCGGCTGGTGCGTAAGGCTGACAACCTTACCACCGTCCTGTGCCGTTGTCATGAAATCTGGGAACCTTAACTTCCTGGAACCCTCTGGGCCACTGCCGGCCTTAATATGTAATGAAATACTTTCATGTTATTATGCAATTTATTTTTTTACAGAACCGGACATAATCGTTACCTAATTTTTCTTTTCTTTGTTACAGAACCGGATCTAATCGTTTCAAGAGCTGAAGTTATTTTGAGCCCGACTGTAGCTCCTCAAGCAAACATTTAAACAGTTTTCCTTAGGATCATCAGTTCGCGTTTGTATTGTAATGTATATTCTCAGGTTACACAAAGAGTGATGAGAACAAATGAAAACGGGAAACTATAACAGTTTTCATGAATGTGTATCGTGTGAAAACGCTAAATTGTTGTGTATGTTCAGTGGTTATTTTCTATGTTTTTCCACTGTTCCTGAACTGAAACAGACTGTCTTGGTATAAGTCAGTATTAGCTGCGTTGTATAGTGCAGGACGAACTAGGTCATGTGACAGTGCTCAGTGATACGTACAAAGTCAACACTCGTGCAATTGAACTCGTGTTCCCTGCATTACTGCCTGAAGGGCATATGTCTACCTCATTACTTTTAGAGTTTGAACATTCATGAATGGACTCACTAAGTGTAAATATGTTCTTAATCAATTGAATTACAGTGTTTACACGACACTAATGCCGGAAGTGTGAGCTGTTTAGTGTTTGCGGTATTGTTGGATGTTTCTGGTGGACATTAGGGAGTAGAGAATACATCCTACTTTACACTTTCATTGTAATCAAGTGTTTTTCTACAAATCCGTAACCTTTTCAAATTAAATTTATGTAATGAAAATTGTGCTTTTTTATATAAGGCATTTCGTTTCAGAAATGTAACTTGAACAGGGGAATTCTAAGCCAAATATTTAAAAACTTTCGTACAAGAAAAAAGTTGTTTATTAACAGTCGGAAGCTAAGTTTTTCATGTAGTGAACATGGAATTACCTTTTGTCTGATACAATATACATGCTAATAAGTACAATGGATTATGCAGCGCCTGTACTAAATATTGTGGCTGTTTTTATTAATTTCTTGTTACCATAAAAGTATCCGTGTATGAAAAAAAATACATTAACTCATTCCATGTTAACACCATTAATGGTGTCACCATATATAATTAATTACCGGTTGTCGAAACTGAATTTAAAATCATGTGTACTTAACTAGGATGACAGGGTGTTGTATCCTGCGTGGACCCGGCGGAGAAAGTATCTTGGATGTTGTTCCCAGGAGGGACGGAGCTCGGAACTCAGGTTAAGACGGGGAGTCGGGCAGGCAGTACACACACTCAATAATCCCCAAGTAGAGTGTACTGGAGTTTTATTGCGTATAATTAGGAAATAACTGCAGTTACAACTGAACTGTACCGGTGACAAATCTCGCCAGCAGGCTCTTCATTACCGTTAACACTCATTGACCGTCCAGCTCCATTCTCTGTTGCTCAGTCACTGTTCGAGATACACAGCAGACTGCTGCTGCAGAACAAAGCGGCTACTGTTACATGCGTTACTGCACACACTGCTCGCGCGATAAAAACTTAGCGTGTCCAGTTATAAACAAAAAGAAATAGAAGGAAATTGTATTCCTCCCATGTCTGGTCTTAAGAGAGGCGAGGAATTAAGCATGATAAAATTAAGCTTATAACTAACATACAGTACATACAAGAATGCTGGAAAGAAAAGAAAGAAAACCACCACAACAAAAAATTAATGTGTGTCAACTACACAACAAGGGGCTGCACGGTTTGAGGCTGTGTGTGTGTGTGTGTGTGTGTGGGGCTGCTCGCTTACTGGATTTTATGGTTCGAATTCCGCAGGGGCGTCTGTCTGTCGTTCGTGTGTGTCATACCTTGTTAGTAGAGGTCTCTGCGACGAGCTGATCGCTCATCAAGAGGATTCCTACCTTCTGTATGTATGTATGTGTGTGTGTGTGTGTATGTGTGTGTGTGTGTGTCGTTGATTGTGATCAGGAGCAACAATAACCCTGTACACCTAAAGTGAGGAGATATAGTTCAGAATAAGAAAGAAAGAAAGAAAGAAAGAAAGAAGGAAGGAAGGAAGGAAGAAAGAGGGAAAGTGTACTTAATGGAATTTGAAACGTGCTGAGATCTTGGGAATAAGAATCATAACCAACAGCTCAATCGGTTAATTCGAAAAATGTTTCCATTAAAAAATTCTAATCGAATTCCGTGTGAGTAAAATTGCTTTGTGAATTTTGAAATTCGATTTGCTGTATGCCGAATACCGTGCTTTTTGAAACATTTGGAATATTGCGATTTATTTGATGCCTGAAAGATAATAGCACGGCATCCTGAGCGGCTCTGTTTGTACCAAATAAAATTCGGGTTTACAGTAAAGAAAAGTAATGGAAATGCTGGGTTGATGGAACGTGTATAATTTGGGGGAAAACAAAATTGTACCTAAACCTGTGTTCGAAACATCTAAGTTTGCTAACTGTGAGGATATTAGCTACCAACACTTCAGTCACACAACAGGATAAACTACTTTCTTTTCTTTTACCTACATGCAGCTATGGTGGCTGCGTGAAAGTCTGTAAATGTAATTCAAAGAGGAAACAAAGATTATTTTGTGCAGTGACTTTGGATGTATGATTTATAATACTTACTTACTCAATGGTGCAGAGTCCTTCTTGAGAAGCTAACTGGTTTGCAGCTAGTCAAGAAATTCTCCGCATTTCACGGAACCCGAAGGTTCATTACCGCACTCACAAGCGTCCGCCACCGGTCTCTATCCTGGGCCAGCCTAATCCAGTCCATATACCCACATCCCACCTCCAGGAGATCCATTCTAATATTATCCACCCATCTACACCTAGGTCTCTCCAGTGGTCTCCTTCCCTCCGGTTTCCCCAACAAGAGCCTATACACCCCCCTCTCCTCAACCATACGCGCCACATGCCCAGCCTATCTGATTCTTCTCGATTTTATCACCCGCACAATATTGGGTGAGGAGTACAAATCATGTAGCTCCTCGTTATGCAATTTCCTCCATTCCCCCGTTACCTCGTCCCTCCTAGGTCCAAATATTCTCCTCAATACCATGTTCTTAGACACCCTCAGGTATGTTTTTAATAGTAAAATATATTAGAATTTAATTTTTATTCTTTGATTTTCACTAATGTAGTCGAATCTTCAACTGTCTGTATTAATTTCTTACTTTATAATCTGTGTTTTGCTGTAAAACTGACCATTTGTTTACATTTCAGAAGACTCAAGCATGTAATGTCTGCAATGTTGTATTATTCCTGGCATGTGCGTGCAGAGAGAGATAAGTTTTAATTTTTTACCTCCTACACTTAATTTTAAGTTATAAACAAAGAATACGTCAACAATTTCAGGAAAGGACTATAAGAAGTTGGATTTACGTGCATTTCTCGTAGGAGAGAGACCGGCAAGGTTTCTGCTTGAATTCTAAACCTGCCACTGGAACCCAAATATTGACAGTTGCAATCTGAAATAATAAATCAGGGAACTTTCAGTATCCAGGGCATAATAATGAACAACGGAAATGAATTACAATTTTTCGGACACTTGAAAAGTAGACTTTGCAGTAAGATAGCATAGAGCAACCACATGGAACCTATAGGCTGTAGTAAAGTAGTATTAGTACTGAACTGTAATTCGTCTTATTATTCTTAAAATAGATCATTTTTAAGAAAATCACTCTTTTGGGAACTAACTGACTGCTTCCCCACTGTTCCTCGAGGACATAGAGAAGGACTCCGAAACTCCTTTTTTTAGTGTGTTGTGATCAGTCCCTCGATGAGGAATTTAAAATTGTAGCAAATCAACAACAGCAACAACAATATTATAATAATCGTCATCACAGTATGTCTAAGAAAACAAGAAGACAAGCAAAGTACTGTAACGTAATATTGAGGCGTTTTGTCTCTACCATTTTTGCAGTGGCAAAGGAATAAGTACACTCCAGTTGAAATGTGATGGCACACGGTGACGCACGGGAGGGGAAGTGAAGGGGAAACTGGCGAATGGAGTGGGTAGCCAGTATTCTTCACACTACATTTTAAGCTCATGGTTCCGTGCATCGTAATTCAATGTTAATAAAAACCCAACCAGATGCAATAGTATGCAGATATTTACTTACTGCAAAGTCACTCTACATGTTTCGGGTGTCACAGCACCCATCATCAGGAGTACTAAAAACTGTATCCGCAGCCTCCGGTACTGGTCATAATACTGGTCGGTACAGGTCTTAATACTGGTGCAGCTAATTCCCTCCATCGTGGCCCGATCGGGCCACGCTGGAGGGAAGTAGCTGCACCAGTATTATGACCTGTACCGGAGGCTGCGGATACAGTTTTTAGTACTCCTGATGATGGTTGCTGTGACAACCGAAACATGTAGAGTTGTTTTGCAGTAAATAAATATCTGCATACTGTTGCACCTGGTTGGATTTTTATTAATATCTTCACACTAACTCGGAACATGGTGTATCCAACATTACTACCGCTGATGCGAACACCTCGGCTGCCAGTAGTCGACTGAAATGACGCCCCAACCGATTTAAATGGACTCGTCTGTTTCGTCGAAAGAAGAAATCTGGTTTCTGCGTGTGTGCCATCACATTTCAAACGCAGTCTACTACATACTCTAAGACTGTATTTGTATCCTTACTGCTTATCCAGCATGCGATTGTATGTACCGTATTATATTGTCTTTTGTGGCCTGTCGGGCTATGTAATATTTTATTCTTCACATTACTCATAAACGGCGCAACTTTCTGTGAAGTTATTTATCATAAAATGTGTGTTTCGATTTTCGCTACAACTGTTGCATGAAGCATTTCTCGTTCTAAGACGAACTGAGCGGGGTATGATCAAAAATATATATTGGTCTTCATATAAAGTACCCGTTATTCTTGTCAGTATTTAACGAAAATTGAATTTCCCCGACAGATTTTTCTTAAAAAAAATACTGAAATAAATTTAATTAAAATCTCTCCAGTGGGGGACCGAGTTGTTAATGCGGACAGACGGACAGATAGAAAGACGTGACGAAGCTAATAGTCACTCTTCGCAATTTTGAGAGCGCGTCTGAGATGAAACCAGTAACTATAGGTAAATCTGGTGCGATTTCAGAGTCATTCAGAACTATCTAAACGACATACCTGGGAAGCACAACATTAAGGAATTGCACAAAACAGGAACACTGGCAATGCGCATATACTTCGGGAAGATGAAACTTTTATCGTAGGAAATTACGTCACATATACCTGTACTGTAACCACAGACAGCTGCAAAGTTGTTTGCCCTAAAAAAATGGTTTCAGGTACATAATTTCAAACACCCTGTAACAAAGTGGTGGTGATGAAGAAGATGATGATGATAGTAATGATAATAATAATAATAAGTTCTGCTTAATTAACGTATTGACTCAAGAGCCAAATAGCCCGTAACAGAAAAAATAATATTTACCAGCTCATTTACCGAAGGTCAATAAACAGGAGTCACATAACACCTACACAGACTAAAAAGAAAATATAAAATAAATAATAATAATAAATATATAATATAATAATAATGCGTCCATGTTATTAAATTTCCGAAGTGGATAATAAAGTAATAGTAGTAGTAATATACTTTTGAGCTTTTGTTTTTACGCCGATGAATACAATTTATTATATTCAGAAATAAAAAGATATATTTAATCGCGGTAGCAGAACGTAACTGTTGACTTCTTTTCATGGTTTCGATATCTGAGTCGAATTTTTAATCTATTGTACGATTTACTGAATGGAAACATGGGTTTTTGTTGGAAATGTCTAAACATTTGTCTTATCAATAAATTCATTTCCGTTGTCCAGAATTGTTTAATTTATTTAGAAACGCCATTGCAAGTTAGGCGGTTTATACTTCATTCATATTCATCTGTGACACATTCATCAACGCACATTAAAAATTTGTCTCAAACGTCCCCGTTAATAATGTGCCAGATTTTAATAAGTCCAGTGGCGTGATAAAGTGGCAAGTAGCCACGTCACATTCACTGGAAACACGAGTAAAGTCGATAAGTTCGAAACAAAATATACATGGAGAGTAGCTGTTAAATTTTGCGTTATTAAACGAACCGACGGTTTTTAGCTGTCAAGCGAAGTTTCGTACGCACAGAGTTTGAAATATGAATAGAGAGCTTTGTTCAGTAACACGTATAAAGTTCGTTGTAATTACAAGAGAAAATTTTACAATTCCTATTTCGAGCTATGGACTGCGTGACCATAACTTCAGTTGTACAGTGCGTACGTTCCGTAGCAGAAAGGGGTATATTAACCCTTATCCTGCTAACGTGAAAAATAGGGTGAGTTCCTAATAACGCCAGCTAATGGCAGATGGGATTTAATTAGGCATTTAAAGGGTTAAAACGAATTCCAGTTAACTTTTGGGCCACATATTTCAGAACATTTTTAAGAAACAGTTTGATTAGATACCATTTTAAAAAAGTAACGTTATAATGCAGGTCTTAAGTGCATTACCCCACTTTCGTTTGTATTTGACATGGCATATGTCATAACCATTCTTCACTAGATACCCATACTTGTAGCTTGCATCTTCCTTTCCTGTTGAGTAATGGTTTGAGGAGGAAGACACTCGCATGCACACACACGCACGCACGAACACAAGACACATTCTATTTATATACACATATTGGCTATTCTTACGTATGAGCAATTATTTGGGCGTGCTCCCTATATCAGTAAATTTCAACGCATGTTCATTAGATTTCTGACATGTTCATGTGAGATATACGGAAATAATATTCCATTATATCACAAGAATCATTCATGGAACATAGGAATTGACTTCTATTTCATATCACATTGGACTATTCAGAGAGCTGCCGATGAAATAATATCTCTGATTTTATTGTAATATTCGTCACGGATAAATAAAATGCAATATAAATGTCCTATAGCTCACTGGCAGCAAATCATTCGTTATCACCGGCTTAAAATGTCCGCTTCGCATTTTTCACCACGTATCTTTTTATTTTATTTCGTTTTTATTATTGTTATTACTGTTGGGTCTACTTCATCCCCTTGTTTTGTTTAACACCGATTTATTTGGTGGTTACACAAAACTACTTGTGTTCTGTACAGAAGTGTAGGAGAGGAACGATTGGATATTGGTTCATAAAACAGGACTATATGCCAATGAGATATATCAGTGCATAATTGTTAGCAGTACATGCTGTCATCGTGTATTTGAACTCACGTAACGCCATTTTAATAGAATGAAGTTAAAATTTGGGCTGATACAAAAGAGAAAAGTACGGTACGAGCATATATATACGAAGTGTTTTACTCGCCCCGATTTTACTGTGTGGAAATTCATAACCACAACTTGAAGGACTCTGAACGCGTGTTAAAAGCCTGTAGTAAATTACTGGCATCTACACATCTTGTAATGTCAGGGCTTAGCAGTTTTCTGCTGCCCAGTATATCGACTTTGATTTACAACCCATGTCAGAATATCAACGTTGCTAAATGTACCACTTCGCTACAAATGTCAATAACATCCTGCTAAATTGCGCATACTGCTTAACAATTTACTTCCCCATTCTTCGTGTTCGTCTTACAGAATTACAATAAAAATTGAAACACTCTATATAACTATACTGAGAATGAGATGTTTGAGTAATACACCATTTACAGTTATAAATCTTTAACTTTTTAAGCGTAAAATCACCTAGAGGTGATTTTACGCATCACCAGCTGATGTTGTCATTGTATGTGTGTTTTCTATGGATCTCAGAAGAAACTGCAACTTTTTCCTTATACAAAAGTAGCTTATTGGCTTTTGTAACGGAGGTGGAGATTGTTTACTGTGAGGTACGCACTGAGTCCTTGTATAAAACAGATAGCATTTTTCGTATAAGGGTTAATATAGCTGTTTTATTCCTGATAATAAGCCGTGTGTGGGCCCGGTAGCTCGGTCGGTATAGCGACTGACTACGGGCTGGAAAGTCCGGGATCGAATCCCATTTGGGACGAAATTTTCCGCCCGTCCAGACCGGCCATGTGGCCCAAACAGCCTCCTGTAAAATGGGTACCGGATCTTTGCCGGGGGTAAAGTGCGGCTGGGGCGTGGTGCTGACTACTTACCCTCTTCTAGTGCCGCGGACATGGAAGAATAGAGCTATACCTCTACCCACACTCTGGGCCACACCGATCCTGTAACGGGATCACTTTACCTTTAATAAGCCGTGTATTCCTTTACAGAACTGAAGTGTCGTGTATGTAGAGAACTTGGTGTCTGCTATGTGGTAACATAGCAGATGCTTTTGCGAACACAGTCAGGGGAGTTTACGTTTTCTTTTGTTGATATCCGAACAAAAAACATGCGCAATTTCAAGAAATACTTGAAAACTAGACATAAGGACTTTTTTTTAGGAGTATGTACGTATTTACTTAATAATTTATACATCCTTTATAATAAGTCTCTTCCCTCGGAATGGATGACTGCTTATCAGGAAAGTTACAAATATTATGGGCGGTAAATAAAATGAGTAATTGACGCATCATCGTTCAGCTCATGTAATGACGCGCAGTTTTTCCGGATTGTTTGCAAATATCTTTAAAAATATCAAATGGCCTTAGTGCTGGAGAATGCTGTCAGTTCCGAACAGCCTTCAATGACATCCTAACATTTTGGTGCCGGAATTATTTTTTAATTTTAGCACACTCTGTATATAAAATGTGAATAATACAGGAACCAAATACATTAGAATTATGAAATAAACTGCATTTTGAAGAGGAAAAAACGGAGAGTATATACAATGTTTAAAATATTCAGTACTTATATTTGTTGAATAAATATATAAAATGCAACATTTAGAGGTTAGCAGTGCGGTACGACCACTATAGTCGTCATTAGGAGTCAAAAGGTTAATCTGCAATAGGCACTGAGGTATTTGATTATGGAACAATAATGCTACCTTGATTCATTTAATATTTGCCATCCCGTAGTGTTTAACACATATATGAATATACAAGTGTAATGTATCAGTCATATGCGACAAATTTTAATATGCTATTTTGTTATTTAGGGCAACATGTTTCGACTTTCATAGTCATCTTCAGGACCTTCTAAAATACAGATCATCACTAACAATGTTTAAATGCCTAGTGGTATCCCAAATGCTTGCATTCTTGACATAACTATATATAAATACAAGTGCCATAAATTCTTATTATACAGCTAGGATACTTTGGTTATAAAATTTTAACCAGTAAATAAAAGGAGCTAAATAGAAATCAAATACATACGTTTAAATTTTTTTATTTACCGATTAAAATTTTAGAACCAAAGTATTCTAATTTAATAATTGTTTTCCAACAAGATGCGACTTATTCAGTTTATTACATTCCTGTAGGCAGCTGTATATGTTTCGAGTGTTGACACCCATCATCAGGAGCTCGTACAACTGTAATTACAGCTTCTGGTATTGATTAACCCTTTAAACGCCGAATTAAATCCCATCTGTCATGTGCTGACATTATTAGAACTTCACCATATTCTCCACGCTGGCAGGATAAGGGTTAGCCGGATCTACTATAATCCACTCTCGTTGTTGAGTTGGAACTGCAGCCTACCGCTATCATATCAACTGAATGCCGTCACTCCCACTAACAGAAGAAAGACGACAGACAGAATGGGAAACAATACAAACCATAGCGCAGAACAATAACTTCCCGAATATAAAATAAAATAAAATAAAATAAAATAAAGAAAGAAAGAATCAATTCCAACTCAACGACGAGAGCGAATGATAGTAGAACTGGTTAACCCTTATCCTGCTAACGTGGAGAATATGGTGAGGTTCTAATAAAGCCAGCATATGACAGATGGGATTTAATTCCTCGTTTAAAGGGTTAATCAATACCAGAAGCTGTAATTACAGTTGTACGAGCTCCTGATGATGGGTGTCAACACCCGAAAAATGTAGAGCTGCCTACAGAAGTGTAACAAACTGAATAATTCGCATCTTGTTGGAAAACAATTATTAAATTTGATACACGATGCACGGACCCATGTATATAAAATTCAAAATATTCTAGTTCTATAATAAGAAATTATGGCACTTGTATTTATACATAATTATATCAAGAATGTAATCATATGGGATCCCACAATGCATTTTAAACATTGTTAAGTAAGGATCTGTATCTTAGAAAGGCCTGAAGATGACTCTATAAAAGCCGAAACATGTTGCCTTAAATAATAAAATTATATATTAAAATTTGTTGTGTTTTACTGATGTATTATATATTCATGTACCTATCTTGATTCATTTATTTGCATGTGGTATATCTGCATGGGTTTTTTCGTGGGGTATTAAATCACGCATAATCGATCTTAACTTTGTGTAAATTAATTTTAATCTGCTGACGCTTATTCGTCAGCACATCTTTTATTAAATGACCGTGAAGTTTAATTTGGCTTTGAATTGGGAAACGTACATCCAACATCCTCTTCTGTTATTCCAGAATATCTCATTCTGTAAATTCTGAGAAGACTGGAAAAATAAGAACGTTTTCCCTTTTCAACTAGAAGTATGAACCTCGCTGTAAACAATTCTTTCCATCGAACTGGTGAAAAGAATCACCGATAGAATTTCAAAATTGAAAATGATAACGGACAGGCAACATTTTAAAAAGGATTTTATGGGAAAAAAAAATTTACATTGCAAGAGACTTGAAACTGTAAGAATGAGTGTTTTTAAAGTATAAATACTCATACCTTAGAATGAATAAAGGAAATATATTCCGCAAAAAAAACTTTAATAAAAATGAACGCTGATAATATAAAGAGGTTTTTTTGTTCTTTCAAAGAACTATGAGAGGGGAATTTCTCTCTAACTCTTGAAGACAGTGCGTGTCCTCTCTTTGAGGAAAGGAATCACTTTATATTCTTTGATTTTATTTTTCTCTTCGCCTTCATTTATTTACGATGGTAATAGGGGCCGACGGCCTTTCTTTTGTATCTGACCAAACCCACAACCTGTATCATGAAACTGGTTCTCCATAATCGCCTTGGATTATGGAGAACATTACTAGTCCATAACATGTTTGGTCTTCCAAACCGATAGGGAATTCAGAACGTACCCTCTTCATTATAAGGCTGTTTGGTGACTGTAGTGGGAATTACATGTTAGCAGACATCCGACGAGCCTCATGCACAAACCGCCGAATTGTTTCCATATTTTTAGGCGTTGAGCTCGTGGAAGGTCGCCCTGACCTCTCGTCGTCTTCGAGTGATGTTCTGCCTCTCTTGAAGCGCGCGTGCCACTCGAAACACCTCGCGCGACTCATGGCCTCATTTCCAT
>Ga0123357_10006590_pt1 | contig 14211 bp, 7 predicted proteins | sample TergutEmb28metaG_FD_89873 | JGI IMG/M metagenome (GOLD analysis project Ga0123357, IMG submission 89873) | Embiratermes neotenicus P4 segment gut microbial communities from Petit-Saut dam, French Guiana - Emb289 P4 | ecosystem: Host-associated > Arthropoda: Insects > Digestive system > Gut ... | reverse complement strand
TGCCTTAGGGATCCCGCCAGCCAAACGCATGCCCCCCCTTGCATTTTCCTTTGGGGTCTGTCTTGCTAAACCTTTTTTAAACACAAAAACTCAAAAACGGTAAGAAAGTGGGGGGGGGGGGGACATTGTTGAACAAAATTTGTGCGTGTTTATTTTCTCTACAACTGATGTCTGAAACATTTCTCTTTATAAGAAGAATTCAGCGCGATATTATCACAAATGTACACAGGTCTTCATGTACAGTAAGCGATATTCGTGTTAGATCTTAATGAAACGTCATTTCCCTCGAGAGATTTTCGAAAAATACTGAGATATCACATCTCATGAAAATCGGTATTTTGGGAGCTGAGTTGTTCCATGCGGACGGACGGACAGACAGACAGAGAGATATGTATGACGAAGCTCTTCGAAATTTTTCGAACGCGCCTAAAAATTAATCACAGACGTATTTTGACTGAAACCTTAACTCATCATCCAGAAATTCAGTGTGGTAAGGTACATTAAAAAGTGTCAAGTCGAACAGTTTTGTGTAATGTGTGGAATAATATAAAGAGAAGCGGCGCTAAGCGTTCTAAACTTATAGGATTCTGTATGACTGTATGTCCTAGTAAGAAGATACTCTTTATGAGTTAGGAATTAGAACTGTTGCACTTTGGCTTGGCAAAGTTTCTGGTAATTGTAACGTCCCTACTGGAATGTGCACTGGTAAAAAGTATACTGACTGAATATACGGAACTGCAAGTGTAGAGCAGAAATGGAACGTGATGGCACACGCGCAGAAACCAGATTTGGTTTTCCAGCGAAACGGACGAGTCCATTTATATCGGCGGGGGTTTCAGTTCAGTCGGCTGCTGGCAGCCGAGGTGTGCGGATCAGCGGTAGTAATGCTGGATAGACCGTGTCCGATACAGTGCACGACTGCTGGCTACTCCCTCCATTCGCCTTTTCCCCCTTCACTTCTCCACCCGCTCGTTTCCGTGTGCCATCACATTCCGTCTCTGCTCTACCACAGTCAGTGACGTCAGGCCTCCCTGATAGGCCAAGAACTTTTTCTTGATCAACACAATTCAAAACTTAAGTCGCAAGACCACTTTTGTTTTTAACCGAAATATTTAATCACGCCTGTCTAACTATTTGTGTTATTTTAAAAAAAACATAATGTCGAAGAATTCTGTAGTTAAATATTTTTGGCATTTCATTTCAATAATGGGAAGCTAATCGGCCAGAAATCTATAAAATTTTGATGTTTTCTTCTATTATCTTCTCATGCCTTATACATTAATTCCAATGAGAGAAAGAGAAATCGGTTTTCAAAAAATACGCCACAATTTCGAAGATAGTTTTATCTTGTAATGAATCAGTTACCGGCACTTGATATGTTTTCGAAATACCAAAACAAATAGACAGTTATTTTGCTTCTTGGAACGACTTATTTTCCAAAAACGAGATTCAGAACTCGCGTCGTTGAGACACTGGGATTTGTGTAGCTCTAAGAATTCAACGCAGTCCGTTACCAAATTCCTTTGCAGTCGTCCGTTGAACCTGGAACCTGACGTAAGCGAGTCTGTTCGAATTGTATGTTCAGCTTGGTATTCACATGTCAGCTGTTTGTCACGGTTCTGTTGTTTTCTTTGTATCAAATGTCCCTGTCAAACAGATGTTGAAAATAATTGATAGTAGAAGACTGCCATTTTGTGGTCTGGATAAACGAGAAGTGTTATGGCACCTGTAATGTTAATTTGTGGGTATATTCGGTTAGCTAGCAGTTAATTACATTTCCTTCTAGTCTTGAATGTAAAGTCTGCTTTTGTGAACAACGTTACACGCACACTCCCGTTCGTGTGGCTATCAAATCATCCATTTAAAGTTAACCAAAATCTAGCCACTCACCGAAATACTCAGTCGGTCCATCCATTATCCATCAGTTCAACTAGTCAGTCAGGGTCCAACAGTTATCCACTAAATTCAGTGCGGTACAACATATCAGCGTCGTGTAGCGTCGTGGAATTATTACTAATCAGTTAATACTTCTACCGAAATGCCAATCGCCTCACAGATATATTACATAATAATTCAAAGTGTCAATACTGTGTGGCGCCACCGACACGGATGTTACGACCGCGGCGGTGATTTCCACTTTTGCTCATTAGATGTCGGTGGTGTACTAATTCTATTGTGTGACATTACTATAAGGCGTTTTATTTGCCGACAGTCAGTCGCTGGGTTTAACTTTCATGACCGATGAAAGAAATAAGTTACGGAGCATTAAAGGATTGATAATGATAGGGGAATGGCGAAGTAACAAGACAAAATATTGCTCCAATGGCCGGGGGAGGAGTTAAAATCGACGACGGGCATTAGGAACCTTATGAAGTGGTCAATTTAAAAAGAAAGGGAAGATTGGTCTGAACCAGTCCTTATTAGACACACACCCCTTTCCCCCCACTCTCAACCCAGTTCTTTTATTTGCCCTCTTAAACTCAACAGGAAAAAAAATTCTTAGGTAAAAGAATGGGGGGGGGGGGGTGTCTGCCCCCTTTCCCGCCCCCAAGTTACGCCTATGAACCCAGGCCTCCGCGATGTAAATGTGAGATACAGCACAGCCGTTGGAACTTGCACTTCAAAACAAATTTTAATCCCGTCACACAGATTGAGTTTGTGTGTCGATGCTGCCGTCTGTGGATGTTAGCACATCTCCTGCTGTTTACAGAGACGCGGTACTCCAATCTGTGTGCGCTGTGTGAGCACCCCGAGGCGTGCGACTACCCGGACATTTACTCGGGCTACGAGGGTGCGCTGAGATGTCTTACTCAGAACGGTGGAGAGATCGCCTGGACCAAGGTGTACTACGTCAAGAAGCATTTCGGGGTATGAGACCAACAAAATGACAATTTTAATCTTGGCCGGGTACCCTGACGTTTGTCGTCGCTCTCCTCGGTTCACCGCTACAGACGCCGGGGTATCTCGATTAGACCCCGGCCTCCTTCTCTCATATCAGTTCCATTTCATCGTTCACCAATCATCCCATCATCCGAAGCTATAGGCTCTAAAATGCCGACAGTAGAATTGTCGCCGTTCCAGCCATGCAGACGTAAGGGGAACCGGAGGTTTACCGCCACTCACTCTTAACATTGGCTCTCGATGGATGTGAACGGTCTGCCTCACGCGCCGGCCATTTTATCCTCGGGGAATAACTTCTGGTACCCATTAAATAGAAGACTGGGTGAGGCTCAAAACACATTTGGACGTTTCGGAGAAGAGAAAAATTTCTTGTAACTGCTGGGAATCGAACCAAGATTCCTAGATCGTTCGAGAGTATTAAAATAAACCACAAAAATTACTCACAGAAAGAGAGATGCAATTCAGCAGTCTCCATATTATAGTAATAATATATTTAACTGTAAATGGGCTGTCGCCCGGTGGCAGTGGTTATTATGCGCGTACATAAATATGAAATAAGGATCTAAAAAATGTAAGTCGGGAGGGCTACATGAGAAGCATGCAGTAGCAACTTGGAGTCTTGGGAACCATCTCAGCATTAGCTTATAGACACAGGGAAACCAAGAAAAACCTGTGCCGAGGTGGCCGGTCGCAGGACCTTCCGGATACTGACTTCTAGCCAGCAATCTGGCAACTAAAGTATGTAAGACAGCAATACACACATAGTAAAACAGTACACATGAGGTAACAAAAATACACACAAGATAAAACACAATACACAAAAGACCAACTAGGGTTAGCAGAAATGCACATATTCCAAACTTTAACGCGAATTTGATGTTATGATGAGTGATCTTTTCACTGATGGTAATTACATGCAGACATTGAATAATATACATGAAACAGATAGCCCACTTTCTTTTGTATTTCGATTTCGTACGCCATCAGTCGGATTACTGTCTATTATGACAGGGTTTTGCTATTTCCTCAGTGTCTCCAACCCAATGTCTGAACGATACCGCGCAGTCATTAGCGGCGTAGTAAGTCTTACGGCATGTCCACAGCCGCTTCCAAAGCGAGATCTCCACAATGTGCGATCTAGTGCTTCCTCTTCCTCCAGTACCTTCTCTTTTCCTTAAGATCGTCCAGAATCTCCCTACGTCTTCTGCCTCTTCTCCTGTCCTTTCTATTTTTCTTCAATAACATGTTTTAGAAGGCAGTTACTACGCCAGAGGTAACCAATCCAGTTAGCCTCCTTTATTTTTACCATACGCAGCAGTCCGTCAATCAATTATATGCAGTTAATGGCAATTTTATCCCTTTAAACACAACGCTGTGAAGATGTAGTTGGGCGTGGCTTCATACCTCCACATATTCTTAGCCTCTGCCTAAATCCAAGTTAGCTTCATGTTCCGTGAGCTCTATCCTCGGAGAAAAAGTCCTTGGAACTCCTTAGACAGAAGCTAGATATGTCCTTAGTGGTACAAGAAAGAAATCTCTCTTCACCCCACAGGGAATTTAGCCCACAATCCTCGGCCATGAAGCGCGTAGCCTTGTCTCTGTACCTACTAAAGTGTCTTACGTTCACTGTTGGGAAAAGCAGAGGCAATTTTGCGCCACGTTGGTTACTCAACATACCTACTGCTTGAATCATCGTCCTTGTAGCTTTGTGACACGGAAGCAATGGGCTAGATGCACATGCGTAATATTCATGGTGCGAGACGTGTTGCTACTACCCATTCTGAAAGCATACGCACAGAGCACTCGTATCCAACACGCTGCTCGAATTACTTGATGGTTTCAGTCCGTGTAGCAGTAGAATAGCATTTCGCTTCTACCAATCCAGCAGTCCAGTAATCCCATCTATAGCCAACAGTCCCTCGCCAGACACCTCCAACACCCGCCGTGATTACTGTAACTATTATTGTTACTACCTAACCAAATTTCCCTCTATGAGAAATTTCAATTTATGACTGTGAATTATCTTATCAGCTTCCTGTTGGAGCCGGACAGGCAGTCCCCACCAGCGAGGATCCCAACAATTACTCGTACCTCTGTCCCAATGCCACCAAGGCACCCATAACGGGCAAGCCATGCATTTGGGCAGCGCGACCCTGGCCAGGCTACATGGCCAATGACGACCTGCAGAGGTAAGAAATGTCTTCACGTGTCGCTTTGTCAATAGATGTGATAGATATGTGGGAATATCGTCGTCCGGCAAAGTGAAGGGAAACGTGACACGACAGACCTAGACGTAGATTAGGTGTTACTATTAAAATGACTGTTTATAGAAGTAGACTGTTAGGGTATGGACTGCACTCAACCGGCTGGAGATGGCGTTTGTTAATGAAGTATTTGTTAATGAAGCGTTTCTTAATGAAGTGTTTGTCTCGTAAAAGAATAAGAATTTCCTGACAAGCTGAGATTCTCGTAGAAGCTCTGCTTCATGGAGGAAGTTCATTAGTTCTGTGGTTAGGTCCTTCATTTAGTATGACTCCGAACAACAATGAGTCACTTCTCAACTTTGAGTCACACAACCTTACACAGCAGAACAGCCGGGGTGTTATTTGTTTGTTTCAGAAAAAGCTTTACAACCAGAAGTTTCAAACATATCGCCTGCGACGGAGGTAATGCCCTTTATGATCGTGTTAGTGCTACTGTTATAATTATTATTATTCGTAAGTGATTAATAAACGAAAAATCCACATGCGTCTTACACGTTAATTTGTGTTAAATCGATTCTGCCACCCTTCTGGCCGAAAAGTTCTATCACTGATTCACATAATATCGATAGTCGCATCACTCTCTTCGAAGACGCTTTCCATTAGACTTCGCTCTCAGGCCGGAGAGTCTGTTCCGTGATTTAGAGTTGCGGAGATGTGCTTTGATTCGTTTCAGAGCTTAGAATGACGTTTGGCTAACAGAACTTTCAAATTGCACCTCCTTGGACCTTATTATTATTATTATTATTATTATTAATCACGTTTATGCAAGGAATTTCGTTATCTATTTTATGTAGGGTACTTACAATTACATGCCTGGAACAAACCATATTTCTAGGGTATACAATGTCGCAGCTATTCTGTAATATACCATGAATTGTAGCTACAGAACTTACAGAGTGCGACTCGCCAACACGCACCAGAATACTGCATGAGGAAGCGTTCACGGGGCTTCGGTAAATTTTAACATGTCGATGAGCGCGCCGATGTAATTGCTTCCTCTCTGCGCTTCTTTATATTGCAGGCAATGTTTGAGACGCAAGCCAGAAGATTTATTGTTAGATGTGTGCGGGTGGAAGGAAATATGAATTATAATTCAACTTTAAAAAATTATTAACAAAGTTATCTTTACTTAAGCAAAAGATTAAGTGATCCTTACACACCTTATAAAGACGTCTCGCCTCTTTTAGCATCTGACAGTTCGCTGTGCCTAAAAAAATGTACATGAAATCTTTCTCAAAGCAGAAAAATTACCAGCAATATATGTTGTGTGTGTTACAAGGATGCCTTCGGACTTTTTTTTGCAGCGATGTGGCTGATTTGCGAGCCCAGATCTCTCGGGCCAACACCATTGGAGAGAATGAGAAGGCAGACTGGCTGAAGAAGGTTTTGATCCTTGACAACAAGACTATGGCAGTCGACAACCAGGGACCCTACTCACCTCAGGACTACCTCAACAAAGGTAAGACCCTGGAGCACAGTTCTTTCTGTTCACCGACAGTGACTTATCCGTGGAGCAGAGTCCTTCTTGAGAAGCTAACCGGTTTTCAGCTAGTCAAGAAGTTCCCTGCTTTTATGGAACCCGTAGGTTCATTACCGCATTCACAAAAGCCCGTCTCCTGTCCATATCCTGAGCCAATTCGATCCAGTCCACACCCCCACCTCTCACTTCTTGAAGATCCATTTTAATATTATCGTTCCACACCAACAGTGACATGATCAAGAATTTTCTTGCCCTGTTCGAACCTGAAGGTTCATTATCATGCTTACTCGTGGACCGAAAGCCCTTTGTACCCACTGAATAAAAGGCTGGGTGGGCGCCACAGTCGTTCTGGGAGCTCTGGAGAAAGGAGAAATCTGTTGCATGTTCCGAAAATCAAACCACGCTCTGTCGGTTGTCGAGCCAGTGGCCTTGTCACTGTACCAACTGCACTATCCCGTCTGTTAATTAGCATTAATTGGAAGACTGTGTAGAATATAATTGTAACTCAAGAGGCACGTGAGATTATTTGATGTCGTACCAGCGAAGTGCCGCTCCCAGTTGGCAATTTGTGTGATAACTCTAATTTCCCGCATTTCTCGCGACCACAAGACAGCCGCCTGCGACCGCAGAGCTGTCACCGCTGCGCTATGCTGCAGTAGAATTGATGGCCATTTAATAGGCGGGGGAGGGGGGTAGAGGAAAGGGAAATGATATCGTGGCGTCGAAAAGAAACATGCATACAAATTCCGAAGAACTACAGTGTGTTAACCAACCCCCCTCCCCAGGTTTTAAATTAAAGCTGTTTAATGAATTAGTCCAATTGATGGATCATTAATTACTAATTAGTATTAATTATTAATTAATTAATTCTGTAGTCTGTATTACGAGAGGTCCATAGCCTCTTCCAAAGCACTTTCTCCACAGAGTACGATCTAGTGCTTCCTTTTTCAATTTCTAGTATCCCTCGTTTCTGCAAGGACATCCAATAGCTGCTTACGTCTTCTTCCTCGTCTTCCTGCCACTTCTTTCCTTCCCTCTAACCTTCTTTAAATAACATGTTTTAGAAGGCAATTCGTACGCAAGATGTAACCAATCCGGTTAGCCTTCCTCTTTTTTATTGCACGTAGTTTAGTCCTGTCCTCCTTGACTGTGTACAATACTTCTTCATTTTTCACAAGATCGGTCCAACTGGTCTCCATCCTTCTCCAGCACCACATTTCAGAACTTTCCAGGTGTTTCTGATCTACTTTCCGAAGTGCACAGATTTCAGTAGATAGCTATGCTTCAAATTTAGCACTTCACTCGTTTCTTGTGGGCCGGGTAGCTCAGTCGGTATAGCGACTGAGCTACGGGATGGAGGGTCCAGGATCGAATCCCGGTGAGGACGAGATTTTCCGCCTTTCCAGACCGGCCCTGAGGCCCACCCAGCCTCCTGTAAAATGGGAACCGGGTCTTTCCCGGGGGTAAAGTGAGGCCGGGGCGTGCTGCTGTCCACTCACCCCCTTCTAGTGCCGCGGTCATGGAAGAGTAGAGCTATACTTCTACCCACCCTCTGGGCCACACCGGGCCTGTAACGGGATCACTTTACCTTTTATACTTGTTTGTTACTTAAAATCCAATTTACTAATGAAAAGTCTGCTCCTTGCTGAATGCTGCTTTTGCCATTGCAGTCCTGGATTTATTTCCACGTCTAAATTTTGCTTCTACTCGCAAAATTAAAATCATTGCAGCCAACTACACGGACGTGATAGAGCGTGACACAGGCTCCCCGCACCGCACCGTCCGTTTCTGCGTCACGTCGAACACCGAACTCGCCAAGTGCAGGGTACTACGTCAAGCAGCCTTCTCCAGGGACATCCGTCCGCCATTTGATTGCATCCAGGAAGCGACGCTTCACGACTGTTTGAAGACGGTACGAGACGACGGCGCTGACATCATTACACTGGATGGAGGAGAGGTGGTTACAGCCCAGAGGTGAGTGCCCGTTGTCATTGCTAAGCGTGTCCATTCGTTTCCTGTTGATGGTGAACAAGCAATCAAGCAGCGTTGCCGCATGATTGCACGATGTGTACTGCAGTGTAGGAATAATTCAATAGTCAGTTTAACCGTGTTCAGACTAAATTGTGCGACGTGGCTCTTAAATTTGAATGTGTTCTGGCGTCTCTTTTTCTTTGTTAAAACGCGAACTTTCGAAGATAATTCTGCTTCATTTAGCTGGCAACAATATAACATTGCGAGATCTGATCCGTTGGATCCATTAGACTGAGCTAATCTTTCGCTTCTAGTGTTTTTAACCTGAGGAAGGAAGCATGTCTGCCGCCTACTAAATATTTTCCGGATACTCAAACAAATAATAAGATGACGTAAGTAGGAGAGTTGCACACAGGGTGGGGGGGTGGGGGGTCGTGAAGGGAAGACGCACCTTTGAAAACCTAGGTGTAGGTGGGTAGATAATATTAAAATTGATTTTCAAGAAGTAGGTTGGGAGCGTGAACTGTAAGGATCTTGCTCAGGATAGGGAAAAGTGGCGGTCTCTTGTGAACACGGTCATTAACATTCGGTTTCCATAAAATAAGGGGGATTTTTTTGGCTAGTTAAGGAACTAAGATTTTCAAGAAGGAATGTACTCTGTGAGTTAAGTAGCGCCAGCCCGCGAAATCTTGCGTTTCTACGGTGAACAAGGCTTTGAGTGGCAGTGAACACACCAAAAATTTCAAGCCTAGAATTATCCGGCAATCTATCGTTAAAAAAAAATTTCAAACTTCAGATGTTTGATTAAAAAATTATATAAAAAGGTAAAGTGATCCCGTTACAGGCCCGGTGTGGCCCAGAGGGTGGGTAGAGGTATAGCTCTACTCTTCCATGACGGCGGCACTAGAAGGGGGTGAGTGGTCAGCAGCACGCCCCGGCCGCACTTTACTCCAGGGAAATAACCGGTACCCATTTTACAGGAGGCTGGGTGGGCCCCAGAGCCGGTCTGGAGAGGCGGAAAATCTCGTCCCCACCGGGATTCGATCCCGGACCGTCCAGAGCGTAGCTCAGTCGCTATACCGACTGAGCTACCGGGCCCACATTAAAAAAATTATATATTGTTTGAAATATTTACTGTGCCAGTGTAAGTTGTATATTGCCTGTTGCTGAGCGATGTGATCAAATTTGTGTAATATGCCCTAAATCAATGGCAATATACCGTGCCTGGCCATTTCATTTATGAAAGACAATAATTGTTGATGAAATATTAATCTGTTTAATTAATCTGATTAATTAAGCCCAACGTATAAGGCAGTAGATACGCCGTATTCAGACATTTACATTTCTGACCAATGAATCTAACAATAGTGACGTACGAACCAGAACGTATAAGGCAGCTGATACACTGCAGTTAACCTTTTACAACACAATGGTAACGTTATTTACCACATGCATTAACATTAAAAATTGCGCGTTTTGCCCACGAGGTTATTTAATTGTTTCAAAAGAACCCCGGAATAAACCAGTTGTTTCGTTAAACAGCTCTAACCCAATTTTTTGTAAATGAGACGCAGATTTTATTCTGTGAACTCTGGTTTTGAATATTTGTTAAATAAAATTCACGTTCAAAGCGTTAAAGGATTAATCGAGTCCTGGCAGTTAGATGATTTGGCATCATATCTGTATTTGGAATTAGGTTAATTACTGGATTAAACTGTCTACAAGTTGAAATAATGTGAAATTCCAACTTAATGCAACAAGGCAATTTTATTGATGTACGAGTATTCTTAGCTCTACATGTTTCGGGCGCATACGCCATCATCAGGAACATTAGATGCTGAGTTGCAGCATATGGTTTTCTGCACCGAGTTTTTGGATGGGTGGTGGTCTTGAGAGCCGCTGCGTAGGTCGTGTGTAGAGCTAAGAATACATCAATAAAATTACCTAGTTCCATCAGGTTGGCATTTCACATTATTTCATGAGGAAAATGCACGGTCAAACAACCCTCAAGTGTATACAAGTTATTTAATGACTCTGCAGACAAAAGATGCTGTAAAGCGTGTTTGCGATGGGTATATCATAGTAGATCGTAATGAAATATAAATGCCAAGCAATCTGGAAACAGCTGGTTGAGTTACAGAACGTTAGCTTCATATAAAAGGTACGTAACGCCCGTACACCTACCAGAACCTGCGAATTGTAGCTCCGTCATGATTCCAAATATGACATAATTAATTTCGTTTTATTTACCATATTTGCTCATGCAAAAATGTTTTGCAGAATTTTAAATTTAAATTATCAGAATTTCCTATATGAGTTCTGAAGTTCACACGGTTCTCTCTGTCTAAAGATGGGGGGACTGCTAATTCCTCGGAAAACTATTCCCCAGACTACACGACTTCATACCCTAAAAACCAGTTATGTATATTCAAGTTTTTTTCTGCCCAGCATTTATATCGCATATTTCCATGTTACAATTGGTTACAACCTCCGCGCTGGCCGGATTCCTATCCTGTTTGTTTCCTCACACACACTGCCTGCTCAGCAGAAACATGAACTGTTACTGCTCGCTTAAACACGCCAAATATGTCGACAAAGCAGAAGGCAGATGTGCTGCTACGAACAGCTGTAATTCAAAGCCGTCTGCACCTTCTATGTGCAAATTTCAGGCAGTCCATAGATGTGAAGGAATTGTCACATCCTGCTTATTTATTTGTGGTTTATTGAACGACGGTCTTGGTAGCTTAGAAAGGACTGATAGGGTAAGGAAAGTTGTAACCGTTCACGTCCTAAAGGTATGCAGGGGGAGTAGACGTATGACTTCACTCTTTCTTAACCTTGGCACTAGGTGGCACTACAGAGTAGGCAGCTTCACGTTGTGGCTGCTTTTCTCCCGGAGAAAAGAACGCCCGATGCCCATTGAATAGGAATCTGTATTAGTCCCACAGCCATTGTGTATGTTTATCTTTTCCCTCCCAGGAATCAAATCCCAGGCCTTTCGTCTCATAGCTAAGTCACTGTGCTGATTAGTGAATAATAATTTTGTGAAGCATTTTGGAGGAAGGCCTCGTGACATATTCTGAAGTACTATGCTAGAATGTGCCTGGAGGAACTGAGGTAAATCAAGAAAAACCAGAAAGTATTATCCGGCATCTGTGCCCAGATTATACCACGGGACCTCTCTAACACGAAGCGTGATTACAGACTGCTTGGTAAGTGCCATCCGTATGTAACCGGCTGGCTTATTAAATGATGATATCCACATTTACAAACCCCGGGGGTAAATTATCTCCATTTGAACAAGAACCGCACCGTGAATGCGTGTAGGAGCGTGGAAATAAAGCTTCTTGCATCCTGGATCTGGGCACAAGGTGAAGATGGTGGTTATTTTCTGGTTTCGGCCTATTTAACTACGGAAGACAACCAACCACCCACCCACCTTCCTTCCTTCCCTCCTTACAATCATTTTTTCTTCTGTGACGCAACAGCCCGACTGGGGGCCTAGACCACGTCATTGTTGAGGTTTCTAGATCACACACAATTAGACACAAATCCGGTAGGACTCCTATGAACGAGGCCGCTACCTACACAACAGACACAGGAGACGGACATCCATACTTTCAGCGGGATACGAACCCCCGATCCTAGAAACCAAGCGGCTGCAGACCTTCGCCTCAGACCGCACGGCCACTGACATATTTAGCTTAATATTGTATTCCTGTCTCTTTCACTTCTGCCACGTCGACGTGCTGCAAATTTAACTTAATTCTGAATGCCTTCTTCGCGTTCAACATCAATCTACATGCCCAAACCATGAATTCCCCAAAGTTTATTATCTATACTGCAGTAAGCGGCCAGTATATTTAACTCAGTATATCTTTATGCAGTATCCTACACCACACGTTTCACCTTCCTTAGGTGCAATTAAGCTGTTTTCAAGGCTTGTCCTGCAGTGTACGTTCTTTCCACAAACAAGCAGCAATTTCTCACGCATAAGCAATGTAAGTTGAAGAAATGCTGATCTGCATAGGATAACGGCAGCGTGCTGGGAACTACACGGCATGATAAAGGGATTTTAGGCGCTTTCGCAAAATTGCGAAAAGGGGAGGTTAATTTCGTCGTGTCTGTCTGTCTGTCTGTCCATCCGCATGGAACAACTGGGCTCGCACTGGACGGATTTTCACAAAATTTGATATTTAAGTATTTTTCTAAAATCTGTCGAGAAAGCTCAAGTTTCATTAAAATATGACAAGAATAACGGGTACTTTACATGAAGACCAATACACATTTTTGACCATATCTCGCTCACTTCTTCTTAAAATGAGAAATGTTTCAGACGAATCTGTAGAGAAAACCAAAACACAAATTTGATGTTCAACATTTTTTTCCGAACTTCGTGTAGTTTATGCGATAATGTGGAAAAAATAGTAGAACCGAACAGGCCACAGATGGCGGTACGGTCCATGCGTATTGCATGCTGGATACCTAAGTCTACACACACACACACACACACACACACACACTCACAGAATACGCAATAATCATTACTTTTCTACTGCAAAAATGGTTGCGCGAACGTGTCTCAGTTTTGCGTTATAAACATTACCTGTCTTGTTAACTCTACAGTAACAAACATTTTCTGAATTTTTTAATTTTTAGTTTCATGATGGGCCTCGTTTGTGGGCACAAATTTTATTTTTTTCAAGTGTGTATGTGCCTTACACTATACGAGAACAAGTCTATCAAAAGTAAAGAGTTTTTTATGCAAAAAAAATAAAATTTTTGGAGCACCCTGTACCTGAGTCCATGCCTAGAGCTGTGGCGATGTTCGTGTCACATCCGGGATATTGTTGTATTGTTTAATGATAATTAGTTACTTAAGAGGGCGTTCAACGTCTAAGGTCAATGTCCTGTTCTGGTGCATTTGTGTTTTGTTATCAAACGTTTAACCTATTTAGAGCTTCACTTGTGTTGTTTGTGCGTTGCATTTGCGTAATGCGAAATATTATGAGGTTTTATCACTTCTTCGCAGAGTGCGAATAAAATTTGCCCTAATTTAGCTTTTACTAACTTCATACCAACTTCGCCTGCGACTTTCTTTGATTCTGTTTGCTTTTTGCCGGTCTTCCGGTTAATAGACCGAAAAAAAATTACAGATAATTGTCCAAAACCAGAGTTATTTTGTTGGCAAATTATCTTCACTTTAAGCAAATTCTATATATTCTTCAGATTTTGGGAACTGCCTGACGAAGTTTTGAAACTGTGTGTGTTGCAGACATTTAGTAGGTCTCCTGGAAAGGGAATTTGATCCATCGCAAGGATAATAGAAACACGGGAGGCAAGATGGGCATATATCCCTCCTCCCGGTGGCGTAGTTACGTTTTTGGTCTCCCGAGGCTCGCAATCACAACTGCCGTATCTGACGGAAATTACGAAATTAAAAAATGCAATTATTTATTAAATATCCATTTATTTGTTACAATAATTTAAAATGCGTTGAGATTAGAAAATCAAGTTTTTTCATTTAAAATATTCATTTTTTCCACTTTTTTCCTGCACCTTGGTCTCCGCTGCCTGGGACGACCGTATCACTAG
>Ga0123357_10006589_pt1 | contig 14212 bp, 11 predicted proteins | sample TergutEmb28metaG_FD_89873 | JGI IMG/M metagenome (GOLD analysis project Ga0123357, IMG submission 89873) | Embiratermes neotenicus P4 segment gut microbial communities from Petit-Saut dam, French Guiana - Emb289 P4 | ecosystem: Host-associated > Arthropoda: Insects > Digestive system > Gut ... | reverse complement strand
ATTTTTATCAATTATATTTCCACATTTTGTATTACACAATTTATTTTGTAAAAAACGAATTACTTATGTAAATTACCGGAGAGGGGGAAATAGGAAGAAGAAAAAGCATATAAAAGGGGGGGGGGGGGAGATGGCGAAAAACAGAAAGAAAAAGAAGAAAGAAGAAGGAAGAATCGAAGTTAAGAAAGGAAAAGAAAGGAAGAGAGAAATTGAAATGTGTCATCGAAAGAGAATAAATGGTGGTTGCTCCATCCTTAGCAAGACAGAGAGAGACAGACAGACAGATAGATGAACAGCCAGACAGGCGGCCCCGCTGAGTCGCAGGAGCAAAGTGACTGCTAGCGCTCTCTCATCAATCTCCAACTCCACAGGACAAGTTCCTCTGAAACAGCTGGTCAAGATAGTGCATGCCTTTATGAAAGTCGGAATATCGAATTCTGTCACAATCAGTTTAGTCCACAAATTCACACCATATTTACCTTAAGTCCTATTTACATGTTATCTCCCAGCAAGCCTAAGTCATCTGTCCTCACATCCAGTTCTTTCCAACGCACACTGCACACAGTACTTTTGATTTGCCCCATTTCGTCCTTCTTGATTTAAGCAACCTAACAATATTAAGTACAGTATTAAATACTGTAAAACTCTTCATTTTGAAAAATATTCCACCTAAACAATTAATTATCTGGTACCTGAACACACAGGTCAACCTGACTACTACTAAAGTCCAAAGTGCAATAAGGTCCATCGCCAATTCTCGACATCCCCTCCGCACAATGATCACTGACATTCTAGTGTTATTTAATAACACCATTTCAACAGAACGACTATACAAGCAGAATAATCATGAATGAAGCCTACGTAAGTGCTCTGAAGCGGACAGCAGTAGTATATTTTATTAATCAACAATGTCTTAGAGAAATCTGCATAAAGTTACCCAATAACAAGAGGAACAAAGTTATGCCACTCAAGAGAAGTTTATAACCTTTCTAGGATCCATCTTTGTATCATCCAGTTAGGTTTTGAGGTTCTTAGGACAGCGAATATGAATATGTCGTCTCTTGGGCATAACGCGGGGCATTCTTCCGCCGTCCGCAGTGTACGCTCATTAAACCTACAACGTACCAGACAGATTTCCTGACTTCCCCACCCTAAATTTCTACACATGGAAAAGGAGAGAAATCGGGAGCATGGTCTAGCTCTGATTTAGTGAACATACGTACCTTTCATGGTCTATATCAGGGTTACGGGACGGTCACTTCTTCCGGTGGACACTGTTAACGACAGAACAACACTTCCCGCCACCTTTCATTAGTTCTGAATTACGCGGAGGATATTTCTACACTGACAGGCACATGAAAAGGAAACATACGATAATTTCGTGATTCTCTGTACCCGTCAGACTGACCTCCCGCCCGTCTCCTCTCATGTCGGAATACTGAATGCATCTCTGTCTTTCCGCCCATCTTGTATTCCGTGGTGACATCTTCGACAAACATTTGACTCCACTGGTTGGTCGGACAGCGAAAGAGTGTCAACTTTCGTTGGCTCACCAATTTTTATAAAACGTTACGTAATTCTTAGTGGCTAAAATTTAATTAAGTCTTCAGTGGGAACAGAAACCCAAACAAAGAGTAACCGAGAAGTTAGGCATGGTTCGGTTCAGTGGTTAAATTTTACGATTTGTCAACGTGAACTGTAAATGCGAAATGGACCATACAAAGAATTTGTTTCGCGCACAAATGTCACACATATAGCAATTGGAAAAAATGAAATTCAAGAAGACGCGGGGGTTCTATACCACCGACGGCGAGGACCACTGTATAAGAGGACCTGCCGTTTCCGCATGGTGAAACAAAGAATGTAGAATACATCCCTCCTGAACCGCGCTGAGGGGTGATCCGACTAGGCATCGAACCCAATCAATGTTCGACTACAACATGCTGACGTTTCGCGGCTGCCTCCATTTCAGGGCAGAAGGATCAATAATTCACTTATTCAACCTTGAATGAAGAGGCAGAAGTTTTCTACCAAAAGACGGCACATTTCTATAAGTGTGCAAGGTACCACATCACAGGTGACGGCAACTTGCTTATTAGCCTCCTATTTTCTTCTCATTCTCCGAGATATATATATATATATATATATATATATATATATCTGTCCAAAGGAGCCTTCCTACACACTGAACGCATGTGTTTGTCGTGTCCCTTCGTCTAAACACTGTGAACATCGACCACAGAGTTAGCGTGAACAGACTACTTAATTTTATACAGGACAATTTTCTTTTTTAAATAAGGCCCGCCTTAATTACATTTTATACCGAAAGGATGTTCATACAGTCTCCTTTTTGTTATATCGTTTACTGCCAGTTTTAGTTCGCCACGCACACACAGTACAAAAAAAAACGGAATCAAAAGTAAAAAAATAGACATTTAATGACTGACGCATATACTACAGAAGTTATTATGTATGTAGGCAGAATGAGGTTTTTGAAAATTCACAGAAACTCGACAGTCTGTAGCCTCTAATTACGAGTTGATTAACGAATTACGAATTGAAAATGCTGTGGAAGAAGGCTGTCATGACCCATTTCAAAGTAGTAATTCCGGCATTTATCTGGAAGTTCTCATAAGGCTGCAAATAACTCAGTCCGTGACTTTAATCGTAAAACGTTACTGCCTGAGCCAATTGTTCGGTGCAGTTTCAAGTTCGTGTTCTTACAAATGACTATGACAAAATACAGCGAGGACCAACAAAAAATCGGTTCCGTGATTGTCTTGACACCTTCAGACCCCAATCATAATACATGACGCCTTGTTCTAATTCATCGGTCTCAGTGCCACTCTATATTTGTAGCATTTCAGTAAAGTGTGTACAGTCATTGCTAGTTAACAATTCCTTCCACGACGGACCTTTTGTGAGGACTGTCGGTCTGCAATTATATCGCAGCAGCACCAGTCCTCTAAGGCACAAAACATTTTCAACACCACTACAGATTTCGGCTCCTTCCTCACTAGTAATTATCACATAATATTCTACCGAAACTTGTAGTTTTTCTGGTTTATCTTTAGTGTCTGCATCTTCAACCTGTAAAAGTATACATCTCTGACTCTAATTTTGAAAGGAAGATGTCTCCTAACTAGATTGAATACAAGTCGTAGGTCTTTTTTTAACGAATTGTGTACAAGATAGAGATGCAATACGTAAAACTTTCCTCTTATTCTGTTTCTTTTTCTCCTACCTTCTTATACTTTCATTTAAACTCGTGCCATTCCAGTTCTGAAAGCCTTAGAGAGCAGCGATCCGGGAGATGGAATCATGTTGAAGAAGAGGGACCATTCCGTATCTTCTGAGCCGTGAAAATAAAACGGAAGAGGAAACGAGAGTCAAAAGGAGAGAGGGGGCAAAGGGATGGAAAGGAAGTTTCGAGACACTTGGCAACCAGACTTGACCCGTGAAAACGCCGTCTCCAGAGCAGTGGACAAGCAAACTGAGCACTATCACTTTACCCCAGTGGCACGGTCTCTGCCTGACAGCTCGCTGCTCAGACTATTCATCGAATTTACTACGACATTTCAGTCGGACTGTATTTTATACACGTATTTATTTACTTATTTACTCAATCAATGTTTAACTAACGGCTCTTTCAATCGCGTCAAATGTTGCCAATAGTAAATAATTGATTCACGTGCGTAAGGACAGAAGAGTTCTTGACCTAATTTGAAGTACTGTCTTGTCGCTCCCCAAATCTTCCGTTCTGCGACGCAGTTTCAGTTTTTAAGAACCCTGACAGATGTCCAGACCAATAAACAGAACGTATATAGACTACAGTGAAGCTTAGCGTATTCTAAATGCGTGTCATTGGTTTGAAGTTTGTTTATCATTAACACACCTTCGATAAAATCCTTCGGTTCCCTAGCAGGTCAGTAGCAGATTTCGAATGTCACGTGGTTTGTTACCTATCAAAACTCGTGTAATGATGTCAGTGTTTAAATTCCTGTAACTGCTTTGCTGACTGACTATTTAGGTAAAGCGAATTAACAGATAGTTCCTTGATTTACATTTGTAATAAATGCTTTAAAATACTAGACATTTTAAGATGTCACGGGTTAAACAGACAAGTGCATCTTCAAATAAACACTGTAGATACCATAAGGCAGAGAGGCAAGTTTGACTGTCCCTCTGTTATCTTACAAATAAACCACGTCGAAAATCATTCCAGTCATATATTTCGTACAGAAGTTCTCATGTTTTATCAAACATTCAAACTTGTTGTCATAGACCAGTTTTTTTAGAAAATTTAAGACACTTGATTTCATCATTAAGTAGGACTGATTTTTGGGAAGATAATACAAATGTAAATTCTTTTTTTGATAGGGGCCATCCCGTTGTGTAGTAGTAAATATATGTATATTACCGTCTAAAACACAACATATGTACATCGACACAGTGATGAAATATCACTTACATCAGGCCTGATGTAATTGATATTTCATCACTGTGTTGCTGTACATATGTTGTGTTTTAGACGGTAATATACATATAAATGTAAATTTATTTACCTGCGGGATCTATTCACATTTATTGACCATTTATTCAATATTTTCCATGTAACATTTATAGGAAAATAGTTGAACATTTGTGAGTAGTAGTTAATAACCTACTGATATATTCTGGAGGATTGGAATATGAATCCTGGGTCCAGAGTGGCTATACTGAAAAATCGCTTTGTCTGCGGTCCTACCATCAGACAATTCCAAGAACATATTTTAATCACTTCAACTATTAACCAACAAACAGCATATGCTGCCACAACACCTTGTTTACAAAAACGAACTAAATCGTGAATATGTAATAACTTTAGCAAGGAACAACGAAACTCCCTGATGATGATCTGAAAAGATCGAAACATGTCGGAGTGTTTTAAGTGTTTTAAAGTGTTTTAAGTGAAAGTTATATAGGTGCATTTGTTGGTTAATAGTTGTTGAAGTGATTTTACGAAATGCACGGTGCAACGATGAGATTCAACATATTTTAAACCTACAAAGTTATCTGTGTGAATCAGTCCCGCACTTGGGTGATTAGAAGCTTCTGCCACTGTGTTTCTGGAATGTCTCACAGCGTTGATCGTAGTAAGCTACCGACGTTTCGGGACAACCTACACCTGTCCCATCTTCAAGGGTCAAGCAGTCCAAATTTCCTGAAACGACTTCCACTTCAATGTTTAACTCATTCGGCCACATCGATTTTACTATCCTTTTAAGCGTGAAGTAAAATCAGCAACTATTTTTGTCACGTGTTCGTAACAAAACATCTACTGTCTGTCAAATTTTGGCATATGGATGTCAAGTTACAGCCTAAATATCGCACAAATTCCGACAGGTTTGAAGACACAGTAGAATCAACTGGGCCTGAGGGGGCGTCGTATAGGCAAATAATCTTGAAAGGGTTATCGATGGAGTTCAGTGATGTCAAATAACCCAATTTTATCATTATGCACAAGCACTAGTGCATGCTGCATCAATTAATGAGGTCAGTTCTTACGCTAAATTAGTAACGCAGACTGCTGTCCTGAAATGTCCCACGGCTTTCACGATACACCATAAATATTTCTATTTTCTTAACCCCACAACTGTATAACACAACACAAAGTTTACTCCTAAACATTTGTAGTCGAATGAAGAAAACAGGAGGAGGAGGAAGGGATAGAAATAATAAAGACGCAAAATAATACTAACCCGGGGCACGCGGTGGCACAGTTGGTTGAGACACTGCCCTAAAAGCCGTAAGGTCGCGGGTTCGATTCCCGATGGTGTCATTGGAATTTTTCATTAACATGATCATTCCGACCACACTATGGTCTTGGAGTTGACTCAGCCTCCCAGCAATGAGTGCCAGGAATATTTTCTGGGGTGTAAAGGCGGCTTTGCGTAGGGTTGACAATCGCAGTCCGGACACTACTCCAGCCTAACTGCACCTAACCTCCAACACACAGCAAACCACGAACGAAACGTCCAATGTGGTAATCAACATAATAGTCAGGAGCACCTGATGATGGCATAGTAACGCCCGAAACATGTTGAGCCTATAAGAAGTACAATAAAATAGCAAGTGGCATCTAGTTGGTTTTTATTCTTCAGTTATCACAATGATGCACGATCCAATAAACGTCAGACAATATATCTGTAGAATGAAATCGGTTGCTTATTAAAATTGCTATAAAATATCACTTTTAGAAAAACTTAGAACAGAAACAGAACATAAAGGTAAGAGTATTTGTGTTAGTGAAGTTGTTCCTACACCACTACTTGACATTACAGAACATTTCCTTTTACTTGTCTTAATAAGTTATGGCATTACGTATTCAGCAGTCTGTTGTGATAAACCCAGCCCACACGTTAAAAGTCCCGAAAACTGAAAAAGCTAAGCTGAAATAATTTGGAAAATTACATTCCATTTCTTCTTATCCGTTCCGCCCTGTTACTGCGTCTAACCCTATAACTTTTCTGTATTTAATCGCCAGCCTTTTTACTGCCAACTGTGCTACAAAAATACTCTGAATGCCCAGAACACACCATCATGCATAACGTTAGCATTGTTCTATGGGACATGTGCCTCAGCCAAACTGCTTCTACCCTCCACCAAATTAATTTTCCTCTTTCCTTCAAACCGGCAGAACGCTGTTTAAAAACAAAACTCTTTCATTCGTAATGCACGATTATGAACAGCACTCCAAATGCTACTGCGTCATTAAACTTACATTACAAGAAATTAAGCTGGTGCTGAAGGCGCAGACATGAACAAGGCCGATACAGTTGTTCCGACTTCCGTTTTTTTTTGTCGCGAACCATTAAATTGTAATGGGACACTTAAATGTTATCAATTTGCAAAGTGAGAAAATGAGAAAATTAAGTTTGGCTCAATCGCACGTGAAAGATGCAGTTATTAATTTATAACCAGAAAAAACATTATTTTCAATAGTACTTACATACATGCGTTTATTTCAAAGCGTCTTGAAAATTAAAAGTGGCATTTCTTTCATTTATATATTTATTGTTGAAATTATGTATTTGTTTCTATTCTCCCTTACCTCTTCCTTCTACGTGGCCGTACGTTTCAAAGCGTATGTATGTATCCCGGGCAACTTCTTTGTTTTTCTTGTGTAACAGGTCGTCATCCTGTTCCTTTCCTTTTCTTCGTTTATAAGTTCTTCCTTAACTTAAATTCCTTCATATTTCCTTCTACTTTCTCCTCCTAACTGCAAATTATGCTACCGTTTCAGTCAAGCGTGTAATCAATTCGAACGGAGAATGTTCATGGTAAGTTGTAACTTCTTCTTGCAACACCGACTCGACCGTATGTGAACTTGTAAATTTGAAGCAATACTAAACTATATACATTACGCAAGTTTCAGAATCCAGTCGCTAGTTTACCCTGGCGTAGTTTACGCACGGAGGTGCCTAATGTTTGTGGCGCCTCAGTTACTAACGTGTGTACTTCATGTCATCTTCTCGTTTACAGAATTTTGAGGTGGGACCTACATTTTTGGTAAATTTGTAACATACAGTACTTGCTAGGAATTATTTTCTAAGACTAAATTTTAACGTAAGTTGGAACAAACTGAAAGTAAGAACAAGATAATCGCTGTAATAACGGGATGTGATTAATCACTTTAAACTTATTCTACAAAAATATTACGGTTTTACACTGTAAACACAACCAATGAAAGTTAAAGGAGTATAATATCATATAGGATCAAATCCTAAGGAAGCTTATGATTCAAGACATCTCAACTGGGTAAAATTTTGATACACTAGTAGGAATATTATTAATCTTCACGTCAAAGTAATTCAAGTGACAGAAAATACGTACTTCCATGCACATAATGAAGTAACATCACACTTCCATATTTATCAAAAATATTTTAAAAAATAACGCAACAAATTCCATTCCTTTCAGACTTCTATGACCAGTGTTATATTTTCTTGCAATTAAGGTATGGCAAAGCGTTTGAATTTCGTACCTTCAGTTCATTTTCAACATCTCGTAAAACCCACAACTGAGAGATCGTTATCTCGCGTCTACTTTGTTAGGTTTCTTTCTAATGAAGCGGCAAAATATTCCCTTTCCTTTTAATTAACTACAGTACTCGATAGCCTGATCATCAAAGCCTTTGAAGCAACACTACAGAAATACACAATCAAGAACACTGGAAATTTTGCATAACAGGAAATAAAAGCACTGTCACTTACATTGATTGAGATATGAGTCATGTGTGCCGAATTGTTGACTAGTAAAGTACTGACAGTTGCTTTTTAATATGTTCAAAAAATAGGGGGGTTCACTTTTCTTCTGCTGTTTGAAATTAATCTTAGGGAACATTAATCAAGGTAGTCTTCTTCCTACATGAAGAAACTTAAAACATTTTAAGCACTGAAAGAGTTTCAAAAACAGGACTTTACAGGCACACACAGGCTTAAGTAATTTCAGACTTATGCGACTTCAAAAAGGAGTATAAAATTGAAATGATAACATTTTGAAACGAGCGACATATTTTTCCGTGTGGGAATGAAAGCACAATTAGACTAAGTTGGAGGAAGAATACTAGTAGGTGATACACGTGATGCGGATGTCAAGTTGCGGCCGAATCAGGTTTCAGCGTGGAATTTGTATTTCCGCTTGATTTCCTTGCGTGTACATGTTTAGTTGACCGTATTTACCTCCACATACTCAAATCCAAATTGCACAAAACTTAACTTGCGCCGGACCTTCCAGAACGTAACCACCGCGTGTGTTTGTGTGTGTGTGTGTGTGTGGATGGGTGTATGTGTGTGTGTGTATGTGTGTGTGTGTGTGTGTGTGTGTGTGTGGGGTGTGTGTGTGTTTGTGTGTGTGTGTATGTGTGTGTGTTTGTGTGTGTTTGTGTGTGTGTGTGTATGAATACAAATAAAACAAATAGTGATTTGTTCTTCATAAACGTGAAAACGGTAATACAACAAACTGCAACAGGTTTGGTGAAATGATGACAGAACCAGTGCTGGACATAAACATGATGAATGAATAATGTTCACTGACGCTTCGAAGTTATGTATAAAGCATAAAAACAGTTTATCACCATGGTGATGGCTGTTTATGTTGTGCACATGAAGGAATCATATGAAAATTTGAAAATTTTACTCGCTTACCTATAACATAAATAATAATAATAATAATAATCATAAACATCAAGGATTGGACCCTTTGTCCCGTTCCGTCTCCAGAGTTACAGCTGCTCGCGCCAACGCTCCTTCGGTCTTCCAATTGTTCTCCTTCCTTGTGGTCTGTAGTGGTATGATTTCAAAGGGATTCGGTTTTGTAGAATCTTTGCAAGTGTGAAAGCCAGTTCCGTCTGTATTCATCTATCTTGTCTAGTATGCCTGTAAACCGTAGTTCGCGGCGTATGTAATCATTTGTTTTGTGGTCATAAAGGGCATAGCCTTCCAGAGATCTCAGTAACTTCATTTCTGCCGCTTCATTTCTTTCGTCTTTGTAAGGCTGTTAGAATCCAATTTTCTGATCCATAAAAATGTAGGTAAAACTAGTGTGTTTTATATTTTCAAAACAGTTTCCGTTCTCACTTCCTTAAAAATAGTTCTCTTAAATAATATTGTTATTAATATGTGGGGATATGACAATCATAGCTTTGCTACTCGGCACAGAGCTGTTTTCTGTTTCTGATGTGAAGTGGACAATAGCACAATTAGCAGTCACGACGCTGTGATAAAATGGCCTTGCCCGAAGCAGCCCATTCCTGGGCAAAAGTATTACGCACAGAAAATATATTTCATTCCACATGACTTCAAACTTTGAACTGATGACAACCTCTGTTCCAGTCGTCAGTCTGTCTAGACAGGTTTACGGCGTTTGTAGCAGAACTCCCATCGACCAGCAATGCAAAGTCAAAAGAAGAGAAGGAGATTATGAACGACAGAAACATTAATAAATTCCTAGACGGAACTTACAAGGCAGTTTGTGTGTGTTGCACTAAATTGGTCGCTGAAAACTGATGTTCAACTAAACAGCTTCCAGTTACAGATAATAGATTCAGCAAATACCTCAAGTCTACGGAATGATGGTGTGCAATACGTCACTGGAAATACGCTTTCCTGCAAACTCACTTTATTCCTTCCAACACAAGCGACTGGCATGGTGAAATATTCCAAAAGGGTATTTCTCCCATGGAGAAATGCTACCATGAGAAATGAAATCCAACTGTGTTGCCTGACTTCGACCTGCAGGTTAAAAGTGAAAATATAGAAACGTGAAAGTGTAAAACGATTCTGAACACCTCAACTACGAATGTGTATTTCTCAAATCCATAATAAGAACTTACAATACAAACTATAAACTGTTAATCTTAAAATATTTTCTTTTTCACTGCGTTTGTTCAGAATCCCTCTTAATAAGAGGAAAGGAAGTTTTACAAATCCAATTATTAAACTAGTTTTGTAACACTACGGTAAGTAAAGGTGACTGAATTCAGGGATGTTCCGAAATTTATTGCCCTCTTTCTGCAGAACCCTACGAGCTACGGAAATTTCATTCCCAGATTTGAAACAACTGGCTTAAAATCAGAAATGGGACATAGATATCATTCAGGATGCAAAATAAGTAAGAAATTCTCTTCCAGTGTTGCTGTATGGAACGAAAATAAAGACAGATTTCTTAAGAATGTCGGCTTAGTTTAAGTCGTACCTGGAAAGAAACGCTAAAATCTCTATATCATTGCCGACTATGTAAGACAATTCAATAACACCTTATTATTAGAGAAATTACTTTTGATTTCAAGGAAAAGTAATTGTTCAAACAGAGTTTCAGATACACCAAACTTTTGACTTGAAGCAATTCAACTGGTTAATTCTTCTAAGAATCGTAATTTTTAATTCATTAAATTAACGTTTTTTTTAGCAAAGCCCGCTGATAGAAATCTAACTACCAAAGAGATTTTCTGTGTACTGTAAATACCCAAACAACGTTTCTGTACGAAAGCTCTGAGCACATTCACTTCCATATCTGCATTAGTAAGCTTTGTTTGGATTTCCACGGAACGTTTATGCTTCATACACAGGATCCAATATCTACTATACAGATCAGACAAAATAACTCCGAGCTGATTTCCATTTAATCCGATGCACATTGTAGAGACTCGCAGAGGAACTTTGTGTAATAGGCTGAGAATGGTTTCTAAATACAGATGTGTTTATAGATATACTATTAACATTTTCAATCGTAACAGTAGTACAAAACTCTACTGGATTTAACTTCAATAACCTGTACGTGATATAAACTTTTCGACAACCACAAGAAATTCGTAATTCACTAGCATTAAATATAAGCTGATATATTCGCATAAGATGAAGTTTGCTTTCAGTCTGAAAACAGATAGTGAGATAAACTATCATACTATAACAAATTACCAAGTAGCTCAGTCGGTATAGCGACTGACTACGGGCTGGACAGTCCGGGATCGAATCCCGGTGCGGACGAGATTTTTCGCCCGTCCAGACCGGCCCTGGGGCTCACCCAGCCTCCTGTCAAATAGGTACCGGGTCTTTCCCGGGGGTAACGTGCGGCCTGGCTGTGCTGCTGACCACTCACCCTCTTCTAGTGTCGCGGTCATGGAAGAGTAGAGCTATACCTCTACCCAACCTCTGGGCCACACCGGGCCTGTAACGGGATCACTCTACCTTTAAGTTTACTATAACAAATTAAATGTACAATGTCGATGTGCAATTTTACAATTAAAACGTTAAATATCCAACAAGTTTCGATCTGTCATACGTCATCAACAGGGTGACCATATATCGATCAATAAGTACAAAACACGAAAAAGAATAAAATTTCTAAAATTATACTACTACACTGCAGTGAGTTTTCTTCCCTTGAACATCGCACAGAAGTAGAAAATGTGGGATGTAGATGATCCCATACAGCGACACTAGGATCTGATTATTCAGCATCTCGGAACCAGCTTCTGTACAGAACGAAGTGGGGGCAAGCTTCGTCTCGAAACTTGTGTTCGTTTGCACCGCCGGTAACAGTTTGCCCCTAGACGGGGCGTCATCATAGCCCAGCAAACCGAAACCCTCGATGTTCACTAAACCTCGCCATTACAGCCCATTCGGACCTCATGCTTCCAATCCACACCCCCACGTACTTCTTTACTATTAATTTTAACTTCATCGTACTGTGTAAGTAAATTTTCCCTAAGTAATGTCTTCATTCGGGCTTTCCTAGCAAAAAGGTCTGTGAACGTATTACCCTCCTATGCGTGCTACATGTCCCGTCCATATCATCCTCTTTGATCCGATCACATTTGGTTTGGTGAAGAAGAAAATGAATAGCTCCACATTAATCAGTTTAATTCAACTCGCTGTCACTTCCTATTTCTTAGTTCTATATAATTTACTCAGCTTCCAATTTTTTACAGCGACTCCATCAAATATTCCTGCTTTAAGAGTTGTGGTGCTTGACAAACAAGCACTTAAGACCACAAAGGCAAAAACATGTAAAATGTGGGAGACAATTTATGACAGTTGGCGGTAACTCACGCTGGTCTCAGCGTCGGAGGGGGTGGGGAGTTATTACACTAGCAAGACACGACTGTCAAGGGACACTCTCGGTAATAGCATACTACGGCCAAATTGGGTGTCAGGTGCTTTGTACGTGCAAAGTTTCCATTCAAGGTAATAATTTCACCACTTCTTTCAAACCACTCAAGAGTATGAATGTACGTTACCGTCACAGCAGGCTTCAGCATAATGAAGTGTAATTCACTTACCTGCAACAAAAACGAGGAAAGAACTTTAAGTGCACAATTTAATTAAAACGATATGTTTCACACATCAGTATAAACAGAAGCTCGTCTGTCTTTGACATAAGAAATATACGGTAAAGTTTTCCCGTTACAGGCCCGGTGTGGCCCAGAGGGTGGGTTGAGGTATAGCTCTATTCTTCCATGACCGCTGCACTAGAAGGGGGTGAGTGGTCAGCAGCACGCTCCGGCCGCACTTTACCCCCGGGAAAGACCCGGTACCCATTTTACAGGAGGCTGGGTGGCAGGGCCAGTCTGGACGGGCGAAAAATCTCGTCCCCACCGGGATTCAATCCTGGACCGTCCCGCCAGTAGTCAATCGCTATACCGACTGAGCTACCCGGCCCACTGACATAAGAAATATATCTAACTACAAACTAGGGTGTAGTCTTCTGACTATTCCCGAATTGTAGCATCAACTTATCAGAAAACACGATATCATCACCCAAAAGAGCAAAATACGAGTATAATACGAGTATAAATCTTCATCTGTACGAAAAAGTTTAATTGCACGGGACTCCAGTATCTTGCATCAAGTACGAGAAGTAACAGTAGAAAGTAAACACTGTGTGGTGCAATATAATGCGAGGGTCGCGTTGCTAAAGACCTCGCATATTTTGAGACTAATTTTCCCCACAGGAATGAATGTCAATAAAGGTGATGCGTTTTCGAAGAACACAAATCTACAAACACTGTAGAGCATTTTACTGTTAAACATATCTTTTAAGTATAATATAAATAAGTACATAAATTAAAATAAAAGTTAATTTTTATTCGCATTATTTCACATTTTGCGCATAAAATTTGACTCCATTCATATATTTCACATTACACCATTTCGATCCGAAATTTAAAGTTCGCACTATTGACGTTGGTCGACTTAATTTTCAACCAACAGTATTACAAAAAACCAAATTCCGTAAAAAAAATCTGTTAATAAACTGGAACATATTGAAGTAATGTTTCCATGATTTTCTACTAAGTACGTATTACTAAAATATATATAAATATATATATATTTATATATATATATATAATAACTGGTGGAAAATTAAATTATCCTACTGTAAACACACACACATATATATAATATATATTCATTCATTCATTCATTAGTATTCTTGGCAGGAACCAGAGCCAATTCATGTGACTGGTATGGCTCTGGCACACTGTATCCTGGGCAAGTTCTTGGGGGTAGTTTGCCATTGCTTTCCCTCGCCTTTAGACGTTCCCACTTTAGCCGCCAGGTGCCTCCATCCGCAACGACGCGAAAGATCCTAGCAGCGAAAGGTGGAACTGTGGGCGAGAAAGATGTCCGGTAGTAATTTTGCCTAAATTCCGACTTCCACGTAAATT
>Ga0123357_10006587_pt1 | contig 14213 bp, 8 predicted proteins | sample TergutEmb28metaG_FD_89873 | JGI IMG/M metagenome (GOLD analysis project Ga0123357, IMG submission 89873) | Embiratermes neotenicus P4 segment gut microbial communities from Petit-Saut dam, French Guiana - Emb289 P4 | ecosystem: Host-associated > Arthropoda: Insects > Digestive system > Gut ... | reverse complement strand
TCACTCATCGCATTGTCACCATACACTTGACAGTTCTGGTGATGAATCTCACTTGGTAGCACAGCACATTCCTAGCTTTAAAAAAACGAATTACAGACCGTATTTCAAAGTCGACGACCCCTTCAGTTGTCTTAAACATGTTTAATGCACAGGAACAAACATAAACATGTCACGAATTTTACGAAATGGCGTCTGTGGCTTCTCAATTGATAGAGGAAGTCACTACATATGCGCAAAGTGACAGTCTCGAGGATGCGCGAGAGATATACGCAGACGGTACTTACTTTCCGAATAACCTACGTAGTTACAGGAAGTTGAAGACTTACGTAAAGACATTCATGATGCAAAAATTGACCACCTTTTTCAAGCATTTTTAGATGCTCGGGTCATATTAGAAGGCGGGGAAGTACATTCGGTACGGTGACAAATCTGAAAAACTGCGTTTAGATTCCTCGCAGGAGTAAAGAGATATTTCTGCTGTATAAACATCGACTCCGAATCTCAGACCCACTCAACCTCCTGTTCAGTGGTTGCCTAGAGTTATTTTTCGGCAGTAAAGCGGCCGGGTCGCGAAGCTTCCCATTCACCTCCATCTAGTTTAAGCTATAGCTAGGTATCCCATATTCCTTCATAGTATGCGCAGGAAAGTTTTGGGCTTACTTTGCCGTTTATTGTTACTATAGGGTGTCCCACTCGCTACCGAATCCGGCATTTCTTTAATAATTCTAACACCAACGAAGATATTGCAACGAAATTTGAACAGGAGTACGTTCGTTGTGTGAGAAATGAAGAGGAATGTGTCTATAGTGTGTGTCTGTAGTCGTTGCAATATCCTCATTAGTGGTAAAATTATTAAAGAAATCCCAGTTTCGGTAGCGAGTGGGACACACTGTATAATGCCCAACCCAAATTTCATTATTCGCAAAACAAGAAACTGGACTCTACCGTGATCCAACTGAATCCAATTGACATCATCACACTCTGTGCCTGTAAAATACATTTTAGAGTTATTTTGCCAGGTACGTCCTAGACCACAAAGAGGCGTGCCAAATAAAATGTTATGTTCGTATATGATTCCCACCAGCCAATTAGAGTACCCTCCGTTTCATGCTACTGTTCTTAATCACCTTTCCTGTCTGCTACGAAAAGTCTGTGTTGCAATGTCTAAAGCAAAGTGATTAGTTTTTAGTCACACATAGGACTTCCCGTATCAGAGATTACTGAAAGAGATTTATACTGCTTGACCCTGCAGATTCGAAACGTCGGTAAATTCTACCAGTCGCTACGGCGTAACATCACCAAAGACTTTAATCTACAGCAGCTTTTCGGTACGGCAAAATGGAATATTATTGTTTCTTTTCATTCTTTCATGTCAAAGACTGGTTCATGTAAGAAATTTGGGAGTGCCAACTATAAAGAATAAATCACAGTCCATTATTCTTTCTCCATGTGCGTTTCTAGGAATCAATTGTGTTTACTTCTCGTTTTATTCTTTCCAAGACTTCAAGTTTGCGTCTAGGGGAGCGTTGTCGGTAGGATGTGCTTTTGCCCCTCCACTCACCACAACTCTTCCTCCCCTAGGATCCTCCTGATTGCATTTCTATTGATTCTGGTGATGAATGTAGACAAATGACCAAGCTTTCTCCCTACAGGCAACGCTGTGTTTTATTTTCCTATAGGCTTGTATTCATCTCTACGAATTCGTTGATAAAATCGATACAAATTAAATTGTTTGGAATAAGCGTGTTATTGCGAAGTAAGTCACTTGCACAAGGTCCTAAAGAAATTTATAAAGCCGCAACCGAATGTTATGTGTGGATTGTTGCAATAGAAACGAGTGCTGTCGGTTCATTTGATGTTTTGCTAACAAGAATGGAAATTGTTATTTGATTGCTGTATTCGTATTGCCTTCACAAATACTCACAGAAATCTCAAGTCAAAAATTATTTGTCGCTTAATCTTCACTGTATTACTTAATATATAACTCGTTTCAATACACTGAGTGAAATACTCTATACGCATTTGACAAAATTAGGGACAGAAATGTGTTAGGACATTTCTCACCAGTTAAAAGTTTTATGGCTTTCCAACAACAACAACGAACAACAACAACGAACAACAACAACAACGAACAACAACAACGAACAACAACAACGAACAACAACAACGAACAACAACAATGAACAAAAATAAGATCAAACTTAAGAATGACGCTCTGGCTGTTGACTGGCTTGGTGCAACCAAATACGATATGAAGTTGCAAAATGTTAGCCTTTCTCTCCAAGCAAGGGTATTTCCTTTATTTAAAAAAAAGACTTATCCTCTTAGTTCTTTTAGGAGTTCTCATGTCTAGCTACTGTCTTTCTCGTTATATATAACAGCTCATTTAATCCAATCTATATTTGTTTCCTACCATCTCTGAATAACAATCCCTTATTTCTCACGACAGTGACACCAAATGTTGAGTGTAATGAATAGAAGAATTTCAGGGCGCAAGTCCAATACAGTTCCCATGGCTGCATGGTACATTCCATACCCCATATGCAGACCGTGCCAAGTGTTATGCATCTCACTTCAGGTCAACATCTAAAATTCAAAGCATGTATAACGATCTGATCAAGTAGGTGTTGTCAAAACTGTCCAAAATACTGAGCAGATGCTAACAATAAGCCACATGTCGCGCTGCCCATCTAATGCAATTGTAACCCATAAATTAAAAGAGTAAATACTTAAAACAGAAATACAGATAGTTAAATTTGGGCATTGTAACAAAATTAAGCTTATTTCCGTTTGTGTGTTTATATACAGGACTGCATAAATATCTCCAGCTTACAAATTAATTAAAATATTTTTTTTCTGTACAATATATTGCTCTTTGCAGAACTGCAGTGATTACTCTGAACTAGATACAAGAATCCTATAACAAAAAGGGTTATATATAGGACTAAAACGTGAATGAGTCCGGAGGAACGTTTTTCTAATTGTAGAAAGAAGGAGCTTTCGCGTGAGGTGCTAATGGGTACGTCGAGAAGCCACGAATGAAATAGCCGGGGAGGACCGCAGATTCGAAGTGGGTAGTTGCCAAATATATTTGTAGCGCATTACCGATGTTTCTAGTTCGGTTCTTGGTGCTGATTTAACCGAGTCACATCTATAGCAGAGAGACATATGTCCTTACAGCACTGAAGTTGTCATTCCATTTTTATGCTTCCGAATTTGTGTCTGGTGTCTACTTGGAGACTCACATAATGGGCTGTGAACTACGTTCAGCGCCTCGTTAGATTTACGGTATTGGAATTGACGTCTTTTATCACGCCTGTGTATGAATGCTCCGGAAAATGATCGCTTTCCGCTATGTAACTGTCTCGTGTACTTTTTCTTGATGGCCTCAATTATACAAGAGTTATAGGCTTTTTAAAAAATACTGATGGAATGCGGCGCTGGGCGTTGTGTAAGAACACAGGACTGACGTCCGGAAGAGGCGGGAAAGTTTACGTATGTTTTATGGTTCTAGATCTTAAGTCTCGCTTGGAGTGGTTGGTCCTGCTGCCTGATGTGTTGGGACATGAAATCCCTCCAGATAAAAGTATAAGATAATGCTATAAAAAGGGTCAGAATTTTGTACTTACTCAGACTTTCTAATTCTACACTCGCATTAATTATATTATTCTACTCAGACGACAGGATATGTTTAAGTAATTCAGTAAACTGCCGTAGCCATAAATTTATTTGTAATTAAAAAGAAGTACTGAGAGAGATAGTGACTTTTTTCAGAGTTCACATTTCACCCGATGTGTTCTTAGGGCTGAAAATTGTAAAGTAAACACTTCATCCTAAAGCGTAACTTTTTAAATATACCAGTCCTTGAATAGTCATTACTGAACTTAATAAGCCTGAGTTTCCAAATTGAAGGTTTCTGATAAGAGTTGTAATAATTTTGTAAGGAAAGTTAAATATCACTAAATTAAGGAGGTCTCAAGCGGCCAGATATTTACAATCAGCTCAACAAACAGCATTCTGTTATTATTCGTAACTAGTAACTATTGGGATGCATGTTTGAATTACAGGAGTGACGGATTGCACGCTGACAGGGTTCCAGTGACTATATTGTAAGTGTAGGCTTAATATGTAACAGTATTACCTAACAAGCTTCGTATATTTTAAGGGCACTAAAGCGACATTTCGCCTAAAAATTCTGTTTATGGGGTTAATGCGGATCATACAGAAACGCGCAGTCGTCTTCCAGAACTCGCACAACTCTTAGCGCAGGGGAACATAATGTCATGGCGACTTACCACTGGGATGGGACCTTGGACGCTCACCGAGCCGGTACAAATCAGCTAGATGCGTCTCTCAAATTCCCCAGCCAAGCATTCTGAAAGCCGAGAGTTACTCGCCGCAAGTATTCGCACCTCACCGAGGCACCCGCAGCCGAATCTGGGCCAACAAGAACTAACGCCAGATGGCACCACACAGTTGAAGGCCCAGGTGGAAAAAAAGATAGGTAGTCTCCACTTCCCTCCCGGGGAGCAACGAAGTAAAATTCCGATATATGTCTATACTGGATTTGCGTGAAACCTTCGATCAGGTTTATGTCCGTGATGCAATGAGAAGTCCTTGTGATGGCGCCTGAGGTTTTAAATATAATGTGAAAATTTTGAAGGCATACGTCGTGTTGCATTATTACACATTGTCCCCTTCTTCCCCGACAACATGTAATAGGAAGTGGAGAACAGGTCTCAGTTAATATTACGAGTACTCAGTATGAAACTGAATACTGAACAAGAATCAAATATTGCTAAAGCACAAGTGTCAGTTTGCCTCATCCAACCACAAATACCACCACTGTCCTTCCGTGAATGACTTTAAGGCGCCGGCAGTGGTTACAGCCGACCAAATTTGGACCCACATATTTACTACAGCCGTCTTCACGTCCTTACACACCAGTGTAATTAAATGCCTTATCTAGACAATTTCTCATACCACAGCACTCCTGTCAGGACCTGCAATTTCCCCCCTGCCAAACTTACATTTGTGGGTTCGTTACAAAACATCAGTACGGAATACCTTTTATTCAATAGAGAAAAACTCTGTAAACTCTGGAAAAAAATACCTTTCTCCGTAGACAAATAGATAATCAAGTCGATCAGTTTTTGCCTCAGTGTTCTTCGGCCCTACAGTAGATGCGGATTTGGTACACAAATTTCGCCTTACAGTGCAAACTTTTCATGCAGCCCTCGCAGTAATAACATCAAAACTTCCCCCTAATGAAGTCCACATATTAACACCCCCTAGTAATTTCGTTCTGTTGCAACCCTACCAAGGTTAATAAAAATTTAACCCTAACACTGTAACTGTTCCACGTCTTTCCTACACTGCATACGTTAAACGTATACTTTTATTAACTAACCGTTTTCATATATGAACACTGCGGTGTCTCCACCCTTCCAGTACCAGAAAGGACTTTACTTTCTTCTCTTCTATTCTCTTCTGTTTCTTCTTCCATTTTCTCTGCCTACATCCTTTCTCGAACCTATGTTGACAACATTCTGAAACTTAAAATCTGAGGGCAAAGTTTATGAACTCAGGTTTTCCGGAAATATGAGAACACAAATATTACCCAGGATGCTGCTTGATAAATTACCCGTTCTAACTGTGAGGGAATAGTAGTATGAACTTCATCTCAGAGAGATAAAATTTAAAATTCAGTTAGGAAAAGGAAATGTATGAAAATTACTGTTTGAAAAATAGTACACGTGTCGCTAAATTAAACTTCCTGAAGTTCTCTTATTTATTTCTCTTGCTGTTCCATTTCAATTTTTAAGTGCAGACTGTTGGAGTTGCTCAGCCCTGAATCGATTTATCGATTTTGTGGGTATGCAGGGAAGCTCTTCCAGCTGCGTTGTTTGCTTGATATTGAATCATGGTAGACGTACCAATGCGATGCGAAGTTTGTAAAGGATGCAGAGTGAAGCTTTAGTAGCCACATTAATTTTGATATGCAGGGAATTTTACTGCAGTGACTACGGCGAAACAGAAAATATTTTTCCCTAGAACTGATTTTCCAAATTATATTCAAAATCAGTGCCCACCAAAGGCGAAAGGCTCAACCGAACCTGCGTTAAATTTGTACAAAACCTAGATTTTTGAACCGGCGGACGAGGTCTGAAGATTTAATTAACCACTATCAGCTTAGTTCTACTTACCGTTTTATGTGCTGTTACAGATCGCCTTAACCAATTTGTCATACAGTAGCAGTACACGGTACACGCGTTTCCACCGAAATGGAGAGTGGAGGAAGTAGGTTTCAGGTACATCGCCTTTAAATGACGGACTTCGATCCGAATGGCGCAGCACTCCTTGTCGGATGGAGTGGCATGCAAATTTTAGTCCTGAAACTTTCTTTTGCTGCAACATCTCATTTGTATAATTGCGTTTTATTAGTCATGCTAATGTCTCCATACAGCCACCTACGGGCGCGAGATACTCAAACACAGAAGACTGGACCAAGCGTCTACTGGGTGTATACCAATTTCTTCGCTCCTTACATGTTAAGAGTGTTATGTAAGAGAAGAATCGCCTTAACCAAATCACGTTTTTCATGATGTGATGAACTGAGAACAGGGGAGATAGAATCTAAGTTATATTGAAAGGATTATATAGGTGGATATGGTGAAGTGAGGCAAGTCCACATATCTGTCCCTTGGTGAAATTCACACCACAGTAGACAGCTGCCAGCTCTTGCCATATTCGGGAAGCAGTGCACGCACTGAACTTTCGAAACAGTGCCTTCTTCAGGTACAATAAATTGTGAATCGTGGTAGGCAGTCCGTTGTTTCCGATGATAGTTTGTTCAGTATTATTTCCGAACTGACTACGAAGGTAATTAGTGATATGTGCTACAGAATAAATTTACACCAGTACAACACAACAATAAATTTACACCATTATAACACAACAATAAATTTACACCATTATAACACAACAATAAATTTACACCATTACAACACAACAATAAATTTACACCATTATAACACAACAATAAATTTACACCATTTCAACACAACAATAAATTTACACCATTACAACACAACAATAAATTTACACCAGTACAACACAACAATAAATTTACACCTGTACAACACAAAAATAAATGTACACCATTACAACACAAAAATAAATTTACACAATTACAACACAACAATAAATTTACACCATTATAACACAACAATAAATTTACACCATTTCAACACAACAATAAATTTACACCATTTCAACACAACAATAAATTTACACCAGTACAACACAACAATAAATTTACAACAGTACAACACAAAAATAAATTTACACCAGTACAACACAACAATAAATTTACACCAGTACAACACAACAATAAATTTACACCATTACAACACAACAATACATTTACACCAGTACAACACAACAATAAATTTACACCAGTACAACAAAACAATAAATTTACACCAGTACAACACAACAATAAATTTACACCAATACAACAAAACAATAAATTTACACCAGTACAACACAACAATAAATTTACACCAGTACAACAAAACAATAAATTTACACCAGTACAACACAACAATAAATTTACACCAGTACAACAAAACAATCAATTTACACCAGTACAACACAACAATAATATTATCCTTTAGCCCTTTGTTTTCTTACCGCAGTAAGTTGAATAAGATTAGCGTTGTAATAATGGCGTCTTGTCTTGCAGAGGACTGCTTCATTATTCCTCCTTTGGACCATGTTCACAGGTGGTGGTGCTGTTTTGGAGGAGGGCCAAACTTATCTTTTAACTGTCTGTTAAAGTTATCTGATATCGTAACGTCCGAAAACTTTCAGCGTCATTCAAGTAGCATGGATAATATAAAAGTTGTAATTTCTGCATTCTTCCATAAATCTAATATATTATTACTGGACTAGAGAAATTTGAAATTTAGAAAACCTAATGTATATATATATATATATATAAGTTAAAAATAAGTTTAAGGTAAAGAATATAACATTAGTGCCCTCAATAAATACAGAAAACCTGTCTTGTGAGAATCACGCTTCAGACAATCTGATATGCTCAGATGGTCACTCTTCCGTAATCTAGTTCACTAGAAGCGAAAACTGGAAAATCTGCCACATTTGGTAGTACCATTACTGTATCTTCTAAAGCTAGTATGGGCTCTCTATTGGAGAACTGTAAATGTCTTCCAACTTCGGATGTTACACCAGAGGTAGCCCTGAACCCAGATCATGGGAGTGGCATCAAGGAGACGAAGAGTAGACGTAATTCAAGAGTTAAATATTGGAATTCTGAAGTGAATGCTGCTAGAGCTGACGACAGCACTGGCCATAAATGCTGGCCAGATACTGAGACTCTGACCTGCTTATGTTCAAAGATTTCGGTTCATTTGGGAAAATACAGGAAGTTTAACATTGGCGGTGATTAGACGTATTACTGGCAGTCAATAAAGCAATATGTGGAAACGAAGAACTGCAATATGGAAAAATCCAGTTTAAACAGAAGCTTGTTTGTGTTCCAAGAATTGGCAGCAAATCGGAAGCAAAGTATTCGATTTTAGAATGTAACGTGAGAGGCTAATTGAGGTTTGACGCAACAAATGATGTCAAAACTGGAAAATGTACTGGAATGATGACGAGGAAACATTTTAAGAATGTTGTGAGTGCCAATACAACTTACTTACTCCATTGTGCAGAGTCCTTCTTGTGAAGCTACCTGGTTTGCAGCTAGTCAAGAAATTCCTCGCATTGCACGGAACCCGAAGGTTCATTACCGCACTCACAAGCGTCCGCCAACTGTCTCTATCCTGAGCCAACCCAATCCAGTCCATATACCCACATCCCACCTCCTAAAGATCCATCCTAATATTATCCACCCATCTACGCCTAGGTCTCCCCAGTGGTCTCTTTCCACCCGGTTTGCCCACCAAGAACCTATACACCCCCTTCTCCTCACCCATACGCGCCACATGCCCAGCCCATCTCATTCTTCTCGATTTTATCACCCACGCATTATTGGGTGAGGAGTACAAATCATTTAGCTCCTCGTTATGCAATCTCCTCCGTCCCTCCTCGGTCCAAATATTCTCCTCAACACCATGTTCTCAAACACCTTGAGTGTCAATACAACAGCTGAGCTAACATTTCTGAAGCCGCTTATTGCATCAATCTTGTTACGGCATCGAAGCCACAATACGTGCATTTTTATATGAAGCGTTGAGATGCATTTTGTTACTTCGGCACGCGCTGTTTAAAACTCATTTTTGTTCTCTGTATAACAGCACGGATGTCTTGTGATCTGTATTATAAATTTAAGCACCAAATTTAAAATTGACGAGTTTGTATTTTCAAATGCTATATAGTTTAACTGTACCTAAAATATTATTGAATAATATAAGATTAATCTCCAAAAGCAGTCAGTTACAAACAGCCTACATAAAGCTTTACCATACTACTAGTTCTTTTCCGGTTGCAACTATGTCAGGTCACAAAGGTCGTGGCGTCTGTTCAGATTAACCGAGACCTCTTTTAAGTAAATCGTCCTAAGAAGATCATTATAAGGAATTTATATTTTAGGTTTCTGTCGTTTCGTTCTTTCGGACTGCTTGTTCCATTCAATATGGGACCAATAAGCTGTCCCGAAACGTCGGTAAACAATCACCAATATAGGCTGCGTAATATCCAAGAGAAACGAAGGCCTAAATTTTACGTTCTTATTTGTTCAAAAGCTGTACAGGCTTAACACTTCTCTTTGCCAATATGAATATAGGCGATGATTGCCGTAGAGCGTTTATGTGAGGAGTGGTCTTTACAATTATTTTAAAAACTGACGTGATATAAAATTTCATGTTGAAATCTATACCTAGCATATCATATGTATTTTAATATCTAAGCTCTTTGTGTTCCCCTAGCCGTGGTTTCCCGTCTAAATCTGTTGCTTTATTGAAAGAAATATGCGATTGACGACACTTTTGTAATTTTGTTAGTGTTTTTATTTCTTTTGAGGTGCTAAGTAGGAAAGTTTTTGAAATTCTAGATGCAGTTTTTTTTTTAAGAAATAAGCTCAGCTGATCTAATGAGGTCCAGACGCTGTTAGACTTGATGAAACAATTAGACAAACAAGTTACACCTGTTAGGTTATCTCCAAGGGCTCCAGCAATTTTATCACTGTGATGGAAACCGATGGAGTATTCATAGTGAAAATCCATAACTGAAAAAAGTCCTTAAGTTCTCATTGATATGGATGTTCTAATGTTCTTGTAAATGGGGCAAGTAAGAGTGGATGAATATTGGTTTACACCGCATGGCTGTAATAACAAGTGAATCGGAGGCACCTATGTGTGCGAAATTAATTACATTGAAAATTTAGTTGAAAATCTTCCCACGATTAAGAATTTTGTGAATTATGAGGAGGTTATATGTAGCTGAAAACTTAAATATGAAATTGAAATTCTTAATAAATGCAACCCATCTCATCTTGCGAACTTCTGTACTGCCACACGCTAGCGAATTTGCTTTTACGCTTGTAACCAAACAAAAAGAAATGGTACAAAATGCGCTTTGCATTTAAGTCCCTCTTTTACGAGTATCCAGCATAACTTTACGTCTTATCTGTTCATTTTTATGTATTAATGTTAAAGAAAGCTTTAATTAATCACTCTGTCAATATCAATGTTTTACAGTACCCGGTAAACCAAACCGATAAATTGTATAAACTTGTAATATTTCTGATAATGCGCACGGAGTTTCACGTGTATATCTTCCTTTTCCGCCATCTTTCTTTTTTCTCTCTTGTTAGGCCCGACAGTAATGTAGCACTACAAACTAGTGGTTTTGGCAAAGAAGTATAAAATTCAGTTGGGTTTAGGAAAAAGTGGCCAAGGAGCCTGTGAATATAGGTTTTACTTAGGACGTTGTTTTTCTGGACAGCTAGCACTAAATACTGGTCATGCTTCCTTTTGATAATTCTGTCATTTAGACAGTAGTCTGTCATGCCGAAAGTGTCCGATTTCCTACTAAACATTCCGTTTCGTACACCCTTTTTTCGCTGTCAGCCTCACAGGCATACCCTGTATTAGTTGGCTGTTCGAGAGTGAGGGCTGGCGACGTCTGCTGGGGTGGAGTATCTCCCATAGGGCACGTTCTACATTAATTTCACAAGTTCTCGCGGGCACATCCCCTCACAGGATATGTCTTCCGTACAACCACACAGCACTACATAATTCTGTTTTCCCATGAGATGGATTGTCACGGCTGTGGGATACATACATAATTAATTCCTATATACAATGTATCCTACTACACGTATAGTCATTGTCGTATAGCTTTTTTTTCTGGCGTTCCTTTTCCTTGTCCGCTCCATCTCACTCTCTGGTTTGTGTGTCCCTAGGGACAAACGTACGAACGTGGATACGTTGGATAAGATAAGAGCGATGGGGGTTGCATATTCACGTATGTCTCAAAACGCTGCCTACACTGTTATCATTAACACATATTTTAACTATGGAGCCGGTATATGTGTGTGATATAATGACTGGAATGAGCAGGACTTATAGAACATAAACCTTTTTACAGACGACGAATAATTCAGACGGAATTCTTATCAAGAAACTTCAAGCTACGAAGCCATATAGCAGATATGGGCTTAAGTTTATTGTGGACCTCGAAAACTTACCATTTAGTGAATAAAAGTGGAGCTTTAGCCGGAGGTAAGGCGGTCGTGTCGTCAAGCTGACAACTCACATTCTTGTATCGCTTAGGTTAAGAAAGAGCGGAGCTGTGCCTCTACTTCCCTTGTAAACCTTCAGAGACAGCTTTCTCTTTTTAACATAGGGGCATTCAAGAAATTTGTGTGAATGTAGACTGGCTGCAATTCACTCAAGAAAGAACCCATTAGCAAACGTTTGTGAAGGTGATACTATTGATACCGTAGATTTATTGTTTCTCGACAAAATTTGCGAAAAGTCATATTCTATTTCATGGAGCTAGACTGTTAGGCACCTTTGCAGGGAGAGAAAAGAAATGCACCTACTGAAAACAAAAGTTTAGGAAAGATGTTAAGTTGAAGACTAGGAGGAATTTGGCTGGATAACGTTTCAATAAACTATCATGTAGAGATGAAAAGCTTGTGAAACCGTACCACCAAACTCCGCAGATTTTCATGGTGAGGTGCTTCATTTAGAATAATTAAAAACTGACACTATATAAAATTTTAAACCGTGAGTTGTGTGTCATATTACCTTACTTTTACGTCGGACCTGGCTCATGTCCTGGGTAGGAGTATACTTCATTTGCACGTTTCGTCCTCTCTGGTGGCATAATTTCTTGACACGTGAAAAGTTCGTTATTTGAAAATTTCAGTTCTAAACGAACAAGGCTAGTTTTGTTGTCAAAAATGCACAAGACCGGCACGGTACATGTGACATAATACTGGGGCGCTTTCGTGTAACCATTGTTGCAATGGAAAATCAGTAAGTATTACATAGTCTGAGTGCGTAGCCTTACTTATCCAGCATGCAGTGCGCCTGCGCCGTATTATATTACCATCTGCAACCTGTCTGACTTTACAACATTTTTCCACATTGCCTCAAAAACGCCACGATTTTCAGAAAAATGTTGAATATAAACTGCGTATTTAGCTTGTTTCTACAACTTTATTTTTTTCCTCAAACATTTCTTATTGTAAGAAGAATTCAGCGAGATATTGTGATAATGTACATAAGTCTTCACGTAGAGTGCCTTCATTCTTGTCCGATTTTAATGAATTTTGAATTTTCTCGACAAATTTTCAAACAGTACTCAAATACGAAATTTATTTAATTTCCGTCCATTCGGAACCGAGTTGTTCCATGCTGACAGACGGACAGACATGACATGGCCAACAGTCCCGTTCCGTAATGCCTTTTTGCATAAAAAATAGCCTATTAGGTCTATTGATTACTCGCACTCCCGCGTAATGTTACACGTAATTGCGTATCGCACAATATACACTGCCCAAACCCACTACACTTGATGTTAGGGGTATCTGGTTGTGATAAAGTAGGAGCCTGAGTGTTTGGCTCAGTGTCGTGTCTAATGGAGCTTCTGAAACTTCCAGCCACTACTGTTGTACGTTTGAGGAACTTGATACTGTTGCTGACGTAAGGCACTATAACCGGCCAAATCTCAAAGACAGGAACACGAACTCCACCCAGGGAGTATAACGCGTGGTAGTCACAGGAAACGTTAAGTATCTACCGACTAGATGACAAGAAGGATATTTGTGGTTAGGCCTCTTTAGTTTTATTCTCACAGCCACCTCAATTTTTATACTTTAATTTTCACATTCAATTTATTTGTGTCCGGCACTTTTAGAAATTGTATCAACAGAATACAGCTCTTTATTACGGTCACGCTTCTCCTTCAACATGCTCACACGAGTGTCCGCTAAGAAGTCCTCAACTCAGCCTGTCCTAGCTTCACGGCCTCTACTCTCATCAAGCATAACAGTCGTCTGATTGATGTATGCCGAAAGGGGCATAGAATGTACTGTTCCCAAGGAGGCAAAGCGGCAATATGGTTGTAACCCTAGCTACAAACATGCAGCATCCCTTCGCGTGATAAACACAGTCAAACTTAACACAAGTAACCTTGAAGTCCACATCCTCACAATATACCAGTATATTGCACACAAAAGAAATTCTTTTGCTGGAAGTCCTAAATTTTACTTTATTCTTCTCACGTATTTTTGCCTGTCTCTCCGCCGAGCATATTTTTGATTTGGCTTCGAAACAGGATCAACGGTAACAGTACACTTGAACAGGTATGTTATGGCCGTCCGGCCTTGCAGAATTCTGCGTAATTGTAAAAGAAAAGGAAAAGGTGAATGTGGTTAAAATGATGCGGCTAGAAGCTTTCGGATTCCGTGCGTTGTTATGTATTACGTCATAAACACAGTGAATAAATTCGCCGTTTAATTCAGAACGATATCTCTGCACCGACTGAAGAATGCGGCGTAAGTTTATAAGTATCCCTCCAGGTTAAGTCGTTAGAGGAGTGAGCTAATAGAAGAAATATTCTTATAATAAAACCAACTAGATGCACTAATTTCTCTAATTTATTTTTGGAATAAAACTCTGCATGTTTCGGACAGTTCCTCTGTCCATCATCAGGAGTTTTTCACTGTACGC
>Ga0123357_10006586_pt1 | contig 14213 bp, 11 predicted proteins | sample TergutEmb28metaG_FD_89873 | JGI IMG/M metagenome (GOLD analysis project Ga0123357, IMG submission 89873) | Embiratermes neotenicus P4 segment gut microbial communities from Petit-Saut dam, French Guiana - Emb289 P4 | ecosystem: Host-associated > Arthropoda: Insects > Digestive system > Gut ... | reverse complement strand
TTCTTCAACTAATCTAATAACATCGTCAGTTTTTAAACCAACATTTTCATCCCAAATATTCATTCACTTTTATCCTTTTGCATCAAAAATAGATTTTATTACAATTTCACAGTATATAAATTTTCTACCATTTTAGTTACAATCTTTTATATATTTCCGATTTTCCCTCAATATCGATTTTATTATCCCCGTTGTCTACTATTTTCAGCTTTCTGATAACAACGGAATCCCTTGCCATGATTATTATTCCAGTTTCGTCAAATATATCGAGCACTGACAGAAATTTATTTCGGGATATTCTTTTTTTTGAATAAGTTATATAACTTTCATACAGCTTATCTATATTATATTCCGCATCATATACAACGCCCTTTTTCAATCTCAAAGCGTTCAATAAAAAAATATATACTGTTTTAAAATCTTCTCTATTGGGAATATTTCCGCCGCCTCGTCTCATATCTCTGACAATATACTGCACTCTTTCCCTGTTCATGTACTCGTTAATCGCGGCGTTGCAGGCTATATCGACTTCGTCGTATTTTCCGAACCCAAAATTTTTCAGCTCCATGTTAAAATATATGGCTTCAAAATTTGTTTTTTCGGATTCCAAATCAAGTCTCAGATGTTTATTTTCACCCATAGGCGTAATGTTTAATATCCGGCAGTTTGCTATCATAAACAGCGGCGTTGGATTCGCGCATCCGAAAGGCTCCAATGTCTCAATTTCTCTGATAACGTCGCAGTTTATATTATCAGCGCGGATTTCACATTCTATATTGTATACTTTATCCCGGTCCGTCCTAAGATTATTATTATCCGCATATTCGTTCAGACGCCGGTCAAGTTCGCCGATATTTCTATATTCTACGGATAACCCCGCCGCTTTTTCGTGTCCGCCGTATTTTACTAAAATATCCGAACATGCCTGCAACGGTTCCATTATATTTATACTGTCGGTGCTTCTGCATGAACCTTTATATAATTCTTCGTTTATATTGTCTTTTGTCAGCAATATAAAGACTTTATTGTATTTCTCCGTGAGTTTCGACGCCGCTATGCCAATTACGCCCTGATTCCAGTTATCCCTGCTCAATATAAATATTTTTTTATCCGCATTTCCCGGATTTTTTAAATTGATATTGCGCATTTCATTTTCGGCTTGAATAAATATATCTTTTTCCATATCCTGACGTTGTTTGTTCAAAACGCTCAGTTCTTCCGAAATCATATCGGCGGCGGACTGACTTTCGCACAGAAACAGATCCACGGCTTTATCAGCTTTATAAAGCCTTCCGGCGGCGTTTAATCTCGGAGCTATATAAAAACTGATTATATCCGATGAAATATTCCTTTTTCCCTTAAATTTAAAATAACTGTCAAGAATCGCTTTTATTCCGTAATTTCCTGAATCTTTCATCTTTTTAAGACCTATATCGACCATTACCCTGTTTTCGCCGTTTAACGGCATTATATCCGCTACAGTGCCCATTGCCACAAATTGACAGAAATAATCAAAATAATTAAAGCCGGCTAATCCTTTTTTGTTATATCTGTTATTATACGCCAGAATAAATTTAAACGCAACCCCTACTCCCGCAAGCTCTTTAAACGGATATGCGCAGTCCGGATTTTTGGGGTTTATAACGGCGAAAGCGTCTGGCAGTATTTTCGGACAGTCGTGATGGTCCGTGATTATAATATCAATTCCGAGTTCTTTCGCGTACTCTGTTTCGTCGTACGCCGTTACGCCTGTGTCTACAGTAATTATCAAATTTATATTATTGTCTTTGGCTTTCTTTACCGCGTCTTTATTTATCCCATAACCTTCTTCAAACCTGTCGGGGATATAATAGCAGACGTCAAATCCAAGACTTCTGAAATACACATACATAACGCAGGTGGACGAAATCCCGTCAACGTCATAATCCCCGTATATCATAACTTTTTCGCCGGATTTAAACGATTTATGCACTCTTTCGACAGCTCTTTCCATACCGGACATCAAAAACGGGTCGTGCAGCAAATTTTTTGATTTATTGAAAAACGACTTTATTTTTTCTTTTTCTTCTTTGGTGTCCGCACCATATCCTCTGTTAATCAAAAGTTTTGCCGTAACTTTATTAAGTTTAAATTCGCTTGTTATTTCGGCGACTTTTTGCCCGTCATGTTCCGGTATTATCCATTTCGCTTCCGATTTATCACTCATAATATAACTCCGCCAATTTAAATTTTATTTACCTGCGTTCTTTTATTTCGCTTCTGCCAACAAGCCAATCAAGCGACACATCAAAATAATCCGCCATAAAAAGCAACCCGCTATAACTGGGATGACTCTTATCATATTCATAATCTTGATAAGCTCTTTCAGTAGTACCAAATTCAATAGCCATTTGTTTTTGAGTAAATTGCTTGGCAGTTCGTAAATATTTTAAACGCTCTCCGAAATTAGCCATAATAACCTCCAAAAAATTTAAAAATTTTTAAAAACCGCTTGACACGAAAATTATCTTCAGGTATAATATAAATATAACGAAAATTATTCTCGTTATATTTATATAAAATCATAAAGGAGTAAAAAATAATGTCAAATTATAACAACATAAAAGGTATATTTAAACGCATGGATATACAGGAAATCAGAAATTTTTTGGTAGAAAACGGACAATCTTCTATCGGTATTGACACGCGCCCGTACGAGCTTCGATTAGAAGAAGAAAGCGAAGATTTAATTAACAGTTTGAAACGCTGTTGCAAGAACAAAGAAGAATTTAACGAGGCATTGGAAGATTTTAACAATGCGGTGCAGACATTTCAGGACGTTTTCACAGAAATCGGCATGAAAGCCGGCGCACGATTGTTGTTTCAACTGCTTTATCAAGACGATTAACAGATTCTTCGCCGTTATTTACTACAATATTTTTGTTATCGCAAAATCGTTTCTGCCTTTGACTATATTATTCAGAAAATAGTATAAAAAAACAATCGACAGCACAAATCCGATTCCTGACACAATAAACGGCGTAATCTGATTTTTTGTAACAGCGTATGTTATAAAAAACAATAAAAGCGTTATAAAAACCGGAAGAATAAAAACAACTGCCGCATATGTCATAATAGCCGAAGTTTTTCCCTCGACTTCGACAAAATCGCCTGTCTTTGCTCCGATATTATTATCGACCGTGACTTCTATAACTTCGTTTTGCAGTGCAAAACACTGCGCATTACAGTTATATTTATTCTGACACGCGCACTCTCTCCTGACTTTTAAAACAGCTTTACCGCCGTTTATTTCTTTTACATACGCTGTATTTTTCATTGCCATACCTTCTTATACCACACCCACATTCGCATTTATAATTTTTACAATATTAACGATTTACCGTTATCGTGCCCGCGCCATAAAACAGCTTCCCTGTACTGGTCGTCTGTGACTGTACCAAACCATACCGTGTCGCCTTTCTGCGTGTTCGGGCTGATTCCTATATGCGTGAATCTGCTGTCGGGAGCCGCGCCATGCCAATGTTCGACATCCGGCGGAATATTCACGCTATCCCCCTTTTGCAATAACTGCGCAGTTTTTCCTTTCTCCTGATAAAAACCTTCCCCGTCGGTAACCAATAAAATCTGCCCTCCCGGATGTTTATGCCAGTTTGTTCTCGAACTGGGTTCAAAAACTACGTCGTACACCTGGCAGTTATACATATTATCCTTGTCAGGCACAAGTACGTTACTCCAAACCGTGCCTGTGAAAAATTCATCGGGAGCTTTCATTCCCTTTGGAAATATTCCGTTTCTGTCTTTGTTATTTCTGCTGTTTTGCATTTTCAACCTTACCTACCCCATATTTATTTTTTATGTATTTCACGATTTTTTGTTATTTTTAATCCACTCTATTCCAAAATCCACTATTTCATTTAGTTGAAAAATTTTACATTTCGCCTGCCCAATTTTACCTTTTGTAACATTGTGTTTTTCTTCAAAAGCTTTACCTAACGCACGGAAATCAGTGTCATAATCTATATCATTAAACCAAACCCATTCTCTTTTGCCATCTTTCATGACAACAGCGCCGTGTTCATATGTATTTGGTATTGCGCCGCTGAGTGTTTCACTCATATGCAAACAGGTGCATACGTTATAATCCACGCCAAGCAATAAAACTTTCGTTTTTAAATTATACATTTTTCCCAATGGCGTATTCATTCCAAACTGCGGCGTCAGAACATGTTCTTCTGTAATTCTCTGGGCATATTTGCCATTTGCACAAAAAGACGTCTGCGGGTGATTTGAACGTAACGTGTTTGGAAACGTCCGGAATGTCTCCGCGATAATTCCCATTCCACAGGTCGGCGTAGTGAGGGGATTATATGGCAGCATTGCACGACGCCATAATTCATGTTGCTCGATTGGAGCTGGCTTTGAATAATCCGTAGGGTCAGAATTTTGCATTGTCTGCGACGGCATAATTAATGTGCCATCTTCGCCGACAGCCTGTAGTAACGCCCAAACAACCGCTTCATAACCGCCTATTACAAAACCCATTGACGACAGCGACGAATGTACAAGCAATATATCGCCGTTCACAATACCGAGCTTGCGAAGGTTAGCGATAATAGTAGTAATTGTACTCGGTTTTTTAGTATTTTGCATTATATCATCGTATCTTCCCATATTATACCTCGCATTTTATAAATTTATTTTCTGTATTTCTCCATATATTTTACGGCGCATTTTATGCCGTCCACAGCCGAACTTGTAATTCCGCCCGCATAGCCCGCGCCTTCGCCGCACGGATAAATCCCGTCAAAATTTATCGCCTCAAGCGTCGTATTATCCCGTACTATTCTTACCGCTGACGATGTTCTTGTTTCCGGCGCGGTCAAAACGGCGTTTTCATAAAACCAGCCTTTTAAGGTTTTATCGAACTCTTTTACGCCCGTCTTTATCGCCTGATTTAAAAATTCCGGGAATAATTTATTTAAGTCATACTCGATAAATTTTCCCGTATACGACGGCGAAATATCGGATTTTTGCAGACTTCCTGTTTTATTGTTTATATAATCTCCGAGAGTTTGAACAGGCGCGGTGAAATCTCTGTTTTTTATTTTGAACGCGGATTCTTCAAGTTTTTTCCTGAACTCAAACGCTCCTGAAACTGTGCCGCCGTAATCTTCGGGTAAAACCGAGACAGCAACCGCCGAATTTGCATTCTCCCCTGCCCTGTCGCTGTAACTCATGCCGTTTGTGACTATCGTTCCATTTTCGGACACAGAATTTACTACTACTCCCCCCGGACACATACAAAACGTATAAACTCCCCGTGTATCGGGTTTTTTATGTGAAAGCGCATACTCTGCGGGAGGCAGATTTTTATTCCCCGCTTGGTTTCCGTAGATTATATCGTCAATATAACTCTGCTTATGCTCTATCCTGAATCCGACAGAATACGGTTTCGGCTCTACTGAAAAGCCTCTTTTTATCAGTAAATCATATATCCTGAACGCACTGTGTCCTGCCGCTATGAATAATCCGGAAGTTTTGATTTTATCTTTTTTATTTACGGTTATTTCAATGCCGTCAAAACCACTGTTTATGTCCGTAACCTCGCTGTCAAAATAAATTTCGCCGCCGTTTTTTATTATTTCTTCGCGGATTCGTTTTGTCCCAATTCTGATTATATCAGTCCCGACATGCGGTTTTGCTTGATACAATATACTTTCCGGCGCGCCGGATTTTACAAACTGCCTCAATACAAATCCGCAGTACGGGTCGTTTATTCTCGTAACAAGTTTACCGTCAGAGAAAGTTCCCGCGCCGCCCTCGCCAAAGCAGACATTTGTTTTTTCGTCGAGAATACTCTCATTAAAAAGTTTATCGACTTTTTTTATTCTTGTATCAATATCCGAACCCATTTCAAAGACAACGGGTTTATAACCGTTTTGTGCCAGAACAAGCGCGCAGAATATTCCGGCAGATCCGAACCCGATTATTACCGGAGAGGATTTTTGCGGATTTTCACCCGGTTTCACCTGTATACAATCAAAGTTGTTATCTTCTTTATCTTCTTCGAATAAAACCGAATAAACGAATTTTATATTATTTTTGTGCCTTGCGTCAATTGACTTTTTATATATTCTTCCCGGGCTGTCCGAAACTTTACCGAGTCTTTTAACTGCTTCGCGTATAGCATCGGCGTCTGTGCATTCTATACCTAATCTTATATTTTCCACTATCATAATTTATAAATCTTTTCCCGGCAATATCAATAAATCTCTACATTGACCGCATATTCGCCAACACAGAACACGGATGTGTCAGATGTGACGACTACATCCACAGGAACAGAGTGCGTACCTTTTTCCGTCACATTGCTTAAATCAACATTGACAGTTATCCCGCCTGACGTAACATGATTCAGATTCTCCAAAGGTCCGAGCAGTTTTACCTGTATACTATCTTCTTTTATGTGATATTCAAAATCTTTGGGAGGAACCACTTTAAACTGCGAACTTGTTATTGACATAAGCCGCGTAGACATGTCTGTAAAATTTATCTCGACATCTGCCGTCGTTATTCCGCTTAGATTTGTAACTCCGTCGGGCATGGGAATATTCATCTTAACCGATGTATCGTTCTCGTATTTCTTCTCGTCGATTGTGCCAAGCGATATTTCGTTTACGGTATTTAAATAGTCCGGCGACCCTTTAATTAATATTGCGGCGGGATTTATAATAATATTTGTATTTGTCGAGTTGTAATACCCGTATTTATAATTTACAACAAGCGGCACTTCCTTCGTGATAGAAACCGAAACATACACTTCCACCGAAATTTCAGAAGTTTTTACATACGAATTATGAACTTCGTTGCCGTTACTGTCTATTAGCACAAATTCCTGTGTGACATAACGAGAACTGTTAATCGGCTGGTCGGCTCCCAAAGCCACATTGACCTGAGCGTGGTCGATTGTGTTTACCACCCCTGCAGGACCTGAAACGCTGATTGTGGCGGGGTTGAAACTCAGCGGCGCTATATCGACCCCAGACTCTTTTGCCATCTGCACTATTGTCCCCTGAACGGGAACGTTTTTTGTAGTCTGCTGGTCTATAGGCAATACCCAGGTGCTTTGACTCTGGTCTGCAACGTGAACGTAATTTATATCTTGAATTTCTATTGGCAGAGCTATATCTCCGGTTTGCGTTACTTTTTTCAAATCCACGTAGGCGTATATATCATTTGATTTTACCCTGTTCAAATCTGAATTTTTGCCTTCCAAAGTTACGTCTATATAGATTTCTTTATTCGAGAGTACGGAATATCCGTAATTCGCCAGCATATCGCTTGCATTTATTATATTAACCGGTATAGATGTGAATTTTTTCTGAGTCACCTGGCTCTCAAATCCCACAACCCAAAACCATATTGAAACAGCTATCAATACGGAAATTATCTTAAGCCAGATATCGCCTTTTGATTTTTCTGATTTTACAGCGGGGATATTTAATATGCCACTGTTTTCAGATTCATAATTGTTATCTCTCTCATGTTCGTTCATAAACTATTTCTATGCTCCGGGATTATTTCAGGTTTTGTTATTTTTATTATGTTTTCTGTTATTTTTAAAATTCTTAAAATTGTTGGAAATACTGTGATCTTCAAGCAGAATATCCGTTAGTTCTTTTTTCAGCGAGTTCCTGTCGTAATCCCTTTCGAATCTGCCGTCGACCGCCGTAGATATTTTCCCGGTTTCTTCCGACACAATAACGACGACGGCGTCGCTGTTCTCACTGATTCCGATTCCGGCTCTGTGTCTTGTCCCGACGTTTTTGAGAAAATCCATATTGTTCGACGACAATGGGAGAACGCATCCCGCCGCTTCTATAATATTAGTGTTGCCGTTTATTATGACTGCTCCGTCATGCAGGGGAGCTTTGTCGTAAAATAAGTTCTCCAAGAGTTTTACGCTCAGTTCGGAATTTAAGACAGTTCCGCTTTTTATAATATCTCCTAATTTTGTGGTTCTTTCTATGACAATCAGAGCTCCGCGTTTTATTGAGGAAAAATCAGCTGAGACTTCTGATATTATCTCAATCAGTTTCATAGTTTTCTGAATATTTCTCTGGTCTACTATTCTGTTTATAGATTGAAGGGAAGTCCCGCCGACTTTTTCAAGCGCGCTGCGAAGCTCCGGCTGAAAAACCACGATCAAAGCTATTATTCCGACCTGAAACACATTTGTAAGCAGGAAATTCAGCGCATACATCTGCAACACATCGCTTATGACATAAGCGACAATAAGGAAAAAAATACCTATGAGCAGTTTTGCCGCCCGTCTGTCTCTTATAAACTTAACGGCGTAATATATAATTACAGACACAATTATTATATCTATTACGTCTATTATTCTTATAGTCTGTACAGTATTCATTATATATTCGAGAGCGCTACCAATATTAAACATATTTAAAACACCACAAAAAATTTTATAGCATTTATTTTATCATATTTTATTATACTATTACAACTATATTTTGTATATTTTTTGTTTTATTTTTTTACAACTAAAAATTTTTTAGGAAAACAACGGGTGATTTACCAAAAGCCCCCTTTTAATACGGAGGCTTTCGGGTCATATTATATCTTAATATCTGTCCGCAGGAATTTTCACTACTAAAATATCCGATTCCGGAGTTTTATTATATGCGTCTGTTTTTACATAGAGATTATAAAATTCTCCGCTCGCGTCCTTTTGAAGCCCCGGAAACGCCAAGCGTAAATTTGCATAAGACACGAAACCGTTCTGACATTTTGTCCAGCCGTCAGCTGAACCTGTCGCGACATTATTCGTTGCACTCCATGACATTTTTCCGTTAAAACCGGTATATCTGCCTTTTCTTTTATCGTCTTTTATCACTGGCATTTTCCCGATTCTCGGGACTTTTATCTTAAACGGTACAGAAGCGAACCTGCTGTTTGCGGGATTTTCCGAGTCAATCTGTGCGGCAAACTGCACGGCTACAGTACTTCCAAGCGGATTGTTTCTTAGCGGTAGGCTTATCCCTGTTTTTCCGTTTATAATTTCATTATTCACAGTTTCGCAGGCTCCCACTGTATAAATAACATTTATATATTCCGCATCTTCGTTATTCAGCATTATCTGCCCGTCTTTATAGACGACCGATTTCTTTTCAGCCGCCGTAACCGTTCTGCGGGGATTTAGAATCACGGTTTTTCTGTTATCTGGGGAAAAATTTCCGTCTTCTTCCGGAACCGCGTCCGCAAGTCTCACACCTATTCTGTATACTGCGGAACTTGCCGTTTTCGGTATAACCCTGCTTATATCTATACTGCTTCCCATAACCGGAAGCCATTTTTCCGCAGACTGACTCGCTCCGTCTGCGGCTGCTTTAAGACAATACATATATTCTACAGCATTATTTGAACCGTTAAAATTGTAATACAGTAAATCCTCCCCTATTTTATCTGTCAGTATATTTATTTTTTCGCCGGTATAATCTATATCCAAAGCAAATTTTCCCCCAAGCCCGTTGACAACGACTTCAAACTGTACGGACATGGATTTGTTTCCGGTATCATAAATCCCGTCAGACTGCTGCGGAAAAACGGTTATTGTCAAAAGTATGGGATCCGTTTCTGTCGAAATTTTTTCTGTACCGATGTTTATGGCGGCTTTTCCAGTATCAGTAGTCCCGGACATGTTGTCAAGAGATAAAAGAGACGAATCTGTGCCGCCGGCTGTCGTGTTTATCTGCCATTTAAAATTTTTTAAGACATCAGTATAGTTTGTGCTTGCTTTATTTGCCGCAGATACGAGAACTCTGTCAATATTTACGGTCAGCGCACCGTAATCGCTTATGCCATTCTGCAAATATAAAATTTTGTCTTCCCCGGTGTATATTGTATTAATTCCGTTATTTCTTTTTAACGCCACAGAAACTACTGTTCCCTCGTCTGCCGGTAAAATCCCGAAGTTTGATATATTTAAAGTAAACTGTACGGAATATGCGGAATCAACATCATTTCTCACGGCGGTCACTTTTATTTTCACAGTGCCGGCTTTTTGAGGAACTATAGATATTTGTTTTGACGAATCATCGACTGAGATTGAAACTAAATCTGTTTTATCGGCGGCTGCTTTTACTGTATATTCCCCGCCGTCCAATATCCGTTTCAGATTCGGCTGTGAAATATCGTAAATCTGCGCCTCGAAATTGCCAAGCTCTATTGTGCTTTCGGGATTGCCGTTTTTGTCTATTAAAACTTTTACCATTCTTCCCTCGTATATATCGCTGATATTTTCAGGATTTGCTATGTCGCCGAATTTCAAAGTCATAATCTGACCATTATCGGCTTCGGTAACAAATTTGACGTCCGCGGTTTTTGTGACAGAGCGGCTTTCCCCATATACAGAACCGGATACCGTAATATTCACTTTTGCGCTGTCTGTAAGAGGCACATTGACTAATCCGTAATATAAAAAATCCGAATCAATTGCAAAAGTTTTTTGCGCATTTATTGTATTTTTAACATCCGTCCAGCCTGTATCCGCATAATTTTCAACAAGTTTATTTGCGGGAACCGTCACAGTAATATTAAGATCTGCCTCAGGCATAAAAGCAGAATCGATATTTGTTTTTACGTCGTTTACCATAACATTTAAATCTTCTATTTTTATCATAACATCTTCGGGGTTTGTCCGACTGCTGTAAACATCGAAAGTCGGGTTAAAATCTATATTTCCGACTGTTTTTGTTATATTGATAGCAATAGTCTGCGTGCCGGCTTGAAAGGTTCCGCCGCTCGGAGTTATAGTAAAAACTATATTGACAGTTCCCTCGCTCAATGGTTTTATATATATTGTCCTGTTTCCCGCCCCGGATGTTACCGACGAACTTATGGTATCCGAAAACGAATCAGTTGTTCCAGACAGGCTTATTTTCGCTATACCGGGTTCTGAAACCGCCGCAGTCCATGAATAAGCGGCTATGGGTTTTTCAAATGAGGCGCCTGAATTTAAATTGGAATAGTCAAGCCCCGATACGGACGAAATTGATACAGAGGTATTTATATCGGTTATTTTCATTTGCATTGGGACAGACAAATTTAAATTTGCAGAATTTCCGCTCCTTTGAAAAGTCGCGTTTAACTGACCGTTATTTGAATCGTCTATGATTTTTAACGTAAATGTTCTGATTATGCTGTTGCTCATGTCGGCATACGGCGACATCTCGACTGTGACGATTGTAGTGCCAACGGATTTTATATCCGCCCTCAGGAAATAATTCCTGTCGTATATTCCCGTAGTTTCAGGATTTTCAGAAACCGAAGTTTCCGCTTCCGAAGCCGTTATACTCTGTCCCTTAAAATCGGCGACGCTCGGGTCAAGAGACGATACTCTCCAATAATAACTAACCCAGTCCGTCGTATTTCCGCCGTCTATATAAATTTTTACGTTTCTGAAATCGAACCGCGCATAAACATACGGGTTGTTCTGCGCCATATCGATATATTTTGTTTTAGATTTAAGCACTATTGTTTTTAATATGTCTTTATTTGTTTCGCTATCTGCCAATTCAAAAGACGCTATGGTTCCCACAGCCGCCCCTGCCGATGTTTTAATAAAAATTCCAGGCGTTAGAATCGACACGCATAAAATTACGGATAAAAACTTCTTTATAATATTTTTAATTTTCATGGATTTTATACTCCCCATTTTCCCGCTTCCTGATTAATCAAATTAATCAAACATTTAAATACATCGACGGAATTAATATCTTTTTCGGTAAAGACGCCGGACTTTTCATATCAACTGCTTTTGTTCTGAAATATAAAACATAATTGCCGTCCGTATCTGTGCCGTATCCCTGTAATCCAGGGAATATGCTGAAGACGTCTTTAAACAATACGGCTGTTTCCGTTCTTGTATAAGTCGTCCATGATATTCCGTCAATCGACCATTCCAAGATGTCTTTTTTAAGAGAAGATATTCTTTTATTTGTCAAATCCGCTTTAACTGCCGGAAGATTCGGCACTTTCGGAATTCTGAATTTTATCTCTTTGGAACGGGCGTAAACGACGTTATCGCTGTCATCTTTAAAAGGCATGGTAGATATATAGACATAGCCTCCCAGAGCAAAATATTTGCCGGAAACGTCAATACTTCCGGTAGACCCGTAAATGCCCGAAGCTTTTGAAAGAATGCCGTTTACAGGCGCAAAATTATCAAATCTGTATATTACGCTCAATGTGGAATACTGAGAATAATTCTGATCCAATACGATTCTTTCATTTGAGGCGTCGTACTGTAAGAATTTATTTAAATTCTTATCATTAAACCGCGGTTTTACAGGCACGGCTACTCTTGTTTCATATCCTGATTCGGAATTAAAATAATCGTCCGCTCTGCGAATTGCTATATAATACTGTCTTTTAGGGTCATTTACGGCTCTTGCCGGAATAACTGCGCTTATGTTAAACCCGCCGCCGTATATCGGATACCATTTTTCATTCATCAATACGCTTATTTTTTTATCCGTCTTTCCCGAATTTACGTAAGAATCAAGTGTCGCGTCCGGGACGGCTTTTAAAGCGTACATATATTTGTTGTTTTCAGTCATTGACGATATATCTTTAATAAAATCGGATTTTCCTTCGCCGTTATATCCGGGATATATATAATCGCCCGTATTGTCCGATATTTCGATATAGCCCTTTCCCTGTGCAATCAACGGCTCGTCTCTGCTTATTATTCTGATTGCTTCGGAATAATAATCGACGACAACGCAGAAATCGTTAAGATTTTCCGCAGAATCCGTATTATTTAAACTGACGGCATACGCCTTATTGACGATACTTCCTGAAAAGATAGAAAAGACTGCGGCAAAACTTATAATCACAGCAAGAATCTTGCTTTTTATTTTCCTCATACCATATCATCTCCTTGATTTTAAACTTCATTTTTTATCCCATTATTAAATTATATCGGATTATTCCTAATAAATATTTAGCAAATTTTGTTTTTTATATATTATCTGTTTTTATTATTCTTGTTTTCAATCATAATTATTATACTTTTTTAATTTAGAAATAAATTTCATCCGCATGTATACAACTATAGGCATATACAAACCCGCCCGACTTATTACATCGGACGGGTTCCCGTATTATGTTTATATATACTGCCGTTTGATTATTTATCTGCGAGTTTTTTTCTGATGATTACAACCGCGCCAATTCCGGCAAGAGTAAAGAGTGCAAATAACAGTACCATATTATCGCCGGTTACGGGATTGGTCTTGCCGCCGTTCGCAGCGTCGGGATTCCCGCCGGATGCCGGTCCGCTTGCAAGAGGCGTGCCGTTATCTACTGCTGTCATAGTTTCGATTGTTTCCTGCGGAGCCGGCGTTGTATCTACTGCCGTTGTACCGCCTGCGACTGTCGTTGTCTGCGTATTAACTGATGTCGTTGATGTTGTTTCTGTATTTGTGTCTGACTTACCTGCCGCATTTGTGTCTGCAGCCGCTGTAGTTTCGGTTGCCGAACCTGCTTCCGAAGAAACGTTTTCTTCTTTGACTGCCGTTGTCCCATTATCATATACTGGATTGCCTGTCGGGGTAATACCTGCTGCAGGAATTGTGGTCGCCGGTGCTGTTGCCGGTGCAATATTACCTATCATTCCGCCGCCTAAATCGCCGGGATTATATGAACCGACTGAATTATTATTCCCCTTATTTATTGTATATGCAACACTTACAACTGAACTGTCGGTCATACCGTCTTTTACTGCGATTGCTTTAATTGCTGCGCTATTTGTCAAAGTAAACTTATTTGTATACAGTGTGCTTGAAGTTGTAGGAACACTGCCGTCAGTTGTATAATAAACACTTGCTCCGTCTGTCGCGCATGTAATTGTTACGTCAATGGAATTTGTATATGATCCGCCTGCCGGAGTTATTTGAGGATCTGCAACCTTATCAGGCTGTTCGGGAGGATTGACTGCCGCCGCGACAACATCATCAGCCGTCCATGTCAGAGTTTTATTGCCGTATGTGACGTCTACGCAGATTGTTTTCCCTGCATTGTCGCCTGTTACTGTATACGCTCCGGATACGCCCAATATTGTATCCGGACTTTCTGCATAGTACCATTTATACGTTATATTGTCATTAGTCGGATATACGCCTATTTCTGTT
>Ga0123357_10006585_pt1 | contig 14214 bp, 3 predicted proteins | sample TergutEmb28metaG_FD_89873 | JGI IMG/M metagenome (GOLD analysis project Ga0123357, IMG submission 89873) | Embiratermes neotenicus P4 segment gut microbial communities from Petit-Saut dam, French Guiana - Emb289 P4 | ecosystem: Host-associated > Arthropoda: Insects > Digestive system > Gut ... | reverse complement strand
TTTATTCCGAAAATAATGTCTTTTAGGAGACCATGTGGAAAAACTTGGTAGAGCCGGACAGGCCACAGATGACAATAGGCTGCACTTACTTTTCCACTGCAACAGTGGCTAAGCGAACGCGCCTCAATTTTACGTTACAGGTACACTGCCATTTTTGTTGATTATAAGTGGCACATAACAACCAATATTTTATTGTCGCTAGTAACAACTACACATTTGCACCGTTTCCGTACCCACGAGGCCCACCGACAGGAAACTGACTCACGCACCCGATAAGAGGTAGTCGTTGATATTGGAATTGATCAGCGTTTATGTGCAGACAAAATTCAGAGGTCTTCCATAAAATAACCGAAATAACTACGTCACATTCCTACGCAGACCACTCTGTAGTAAAATGATACCAACGAACAATAATCACAGACACTGCCAAACTGCCTCCCACAAATTCCACCAGGCCATCAAGAGCCATGAAATGCATTTCAAATACCAAAACGTTTGCGAGGTCAAATATGTTGTATGACGAAACGGTGAGTACACTGTTGATTTGCTTATCACATGCCTTATCAATGTTTATCCACAAAGAGTAACATGTTTGTCGCTACACAGCACACAGAGTGTTCCAAAAGGTAATACTGGGGTGCTGATAAGTCCTTAGCCCGACCAGGAAGAAAACAAGCTCGGAAGCATGTCAGGGCGCGCGCGATTTCAACAACATCGAGATGCGAGCTGTCATCGTTTTTTTTCCTTGCAAAGCAAGGCGCCGAAGGAAATTTACGCCCTTCTGACAGAAACATTAGCTTATTTCCTTCCTGGCCGGGCTAAGGATTTATCAGCACCCCTGTAACAAGTTTATTTTCATATTTGATTTATTCTTTGACCGTTAGGAGTGCTGTTTGAAGCCAACAAGAAAGAACGCCTTGTATGAAAGCCGCCTCCATCCGCCTACTCACATGTCTGTCAGTTTGTAGGATGTCCATGAAATTTTATATAGAAGTTCTTTAACGAAGTCCTAGAGCAAGTGTGACTGCCGTGAATATACGCAGGCAGAGCCGTATTTAACTTGATGCCGTACATGAATTTATACCCATAATTTCCTCGTTTTTTGAACTACTAATGCAAAATTCTTTCGTGATGTTCTCCACTTAATGGTGAAGATTGTCAGTTTCGTAAAAATCGGTTTACAGAAAGGTATACTGTCCACGAAAAATCTTCTGAAGTTTTCACAGGCAGCCGGGCGTTGCCTCCTCATAAGACTTTCTTTGTAAATAACGTCCACAATTATGCGGGTTCTGTTTCGAATGTTTTATGTACACGTTAGAAGAAAGAGCGATCAGTTCATTTTTCAATGTAACTGCCTAGCTTATATATTAGAGATAAACTTTCATTCTGAGCCACGAACTGAAACTTTAAAAATAATTCAAATTAATGGTAGTTATGAAAGGATTAAATTTGCCCATATAACACCTGTAACATGTCCTCTGCACTTTGTCCACAGTATAACTGTGTGCTTCGTATAATTCTCTGAATAAAAACGACTCTGTGCCTGAATAACCCTAATCAAGGGGAATTTTGGAGAAGCAGCCATGTTTTTCAGCAAGAGGAAACTTGTTTTTACTTATTATTATAGAGTTGCAGGGGGTTTAAAGTATAATTTTCAGTCTATTTGAGGGCACCATTCCATAATTCGCCTGGACAGAGAAATATTTCACATACGTGACCATATTACAGCAAGAAAGGCTACGACCCTTTACTTCTTTGCCTTTTACAAATAAAATCTAAAAAAATTCAACATTTTGTTTTGTTATGGGTTATTTTACGATGCTCTAAGAAAGTCAGATTTTGTAGCATCGAATGTAAAGTTGATTGATAAAAAGGGAAATGGAAATAATTTTTATGAAAGTAGTTGTAACTTAACGCGTTACAAAGGGCGGATTTGTCTGGGCGGACTGAAGAAAACCACGACCATCAGAGAGGATAGTCAGTGTTCGGACATGTCCCTAGCACAAGCCTGGTTTTTTTACGTCAACACAAACTCCTTCGTAGAAAAATGGCCTTCGCAAAAGACGAAGTTCCTTTACGTAAGCTACAAACTGTTTCTCGAAACTTACGAGTTTGTGAAAGGCTGTCTTTAGGTACGTAGAAGAAAATTACTCTATCAGAACTCTGTCTTCTTATGACTTGGAAAGTGAAAACTTTTAACTTGTGCGTGTATTTCGGTATGGATACAGGATCACAGTAGTTACAGTGAGATAAGCAAGTGTTAACGTGTCCTGATTGAAATAACTGTACACAGATTTGATGTTTATTGGACCGTGTATCGTTGTGATAACTGAAGAATAAGAACCATCTGGATGCTACTTACTGTTTTATTGTACCAACATGTTTCGGGCACTGCTATGCCCATCATCCGGAGCCCACAACTATAGTGCTGATTACCACATGGGCCGTCCGGTTCTGGGGTTGCTGTTGGTTGGAGGTTAGGTGCAGGCAGGCTGGATAAGTATCCGGACTGCAGGCTATGGCACGACTCGTGCCATAGCCTGAAGCCCGGACACTCATCTAAACTGCCTGCACCTAACTTCCAACCAACAGCAACCCAAGAACCAGACGGCCCATGTGGTAATCAGCACTATAGTCGTGAGTTCCTGATGATGGGCATAGTAGTGCCCGAAACATGTTGAGCCTATCATAAGTATAACAAAACAGTAAGTAGCATCCAGTTGGTTCTTATTCTTCAGTTAACTGTACACAGAATTTAGTTACGATAGATATTCCGTGTTTGAAAGAGCAGCATTATGTATACCTTTATTTAAATGACATGTTAAGGATCTGTACTCTACTTGTTTATTAAAAATCACATCAGCCAATTAATTACAGTGATTACAATGGAAAATCAACCAAATGCACACAGGCTACATTTGGGGGTTTGACATAGAAGTCATTTTGTCACTATGCACGGTATAAGAAACGTAAAATTAATTAAAGCGCAATTTCTTCCATAATTCTATTGGGTCAGATCATTTCAGACTCCAAATCGCCTTATCTCAGAAGCATCAACTAATTCCACGGAGAGTCTTGTAGAGGAGAAAATACCCGCTCAGACAGTCAAGGAATTATAAAACTTCTACGTAACCCAATGCTGTGTGCCGTTAGTAAATAAGCCTGCTCTCAAAAGCACCCTGTATTTTGTCATATGTATCGTTATGAATACAGCTAGCTGACCACAGTGACTTGAAAAATTCTGGAAATATATCACAGAACGACAGATGACTTCCACGTTCATAAGGGCTAATTTTAACCTAGAGTACTGCCTAAAAATGTAGAAATTAAAATATAAACATAAAAATAAAAAAATACAATAAAAATAAAAATTAGGCATGCTGTCTCGGTGCCTGTATGTCTCGGTGCCTGTGTGTCTCGTTGTCTTTTTGTCTCGGTGCCTGTGTGTCTCGGTGTCTTTTTGTCTCGGTGCCTGTGTGTCTCGGTGCCTGTGTGTCTCGGTGTCTTTTTGTCTCGGTGCCTGTGTGTCTCGGTGTCTTTTTGTCTCGGTGCCTGTGTGTCTCGCAATTTAAACTTCAATCCACCCGACTCACTTAAGCGAAAGCTGGCTAAAGGGTGTCTACAGTCTAAACTCTACCAACATAGCGAATGCCCAAATCTGAGACGCGGCTGCAGCACAAGAACCACTTTCTTGTGGTCCTGACGTGATGCAAGGTGACAGGCATCGGAAAAGTATGCAACTGCGGGGAAGGCGATATTCTTGTCGAATGTACAGTAGCCAATATTGCGGCAATGCGTGATTCTGTTTTTAGGCGCGTTCGCAATACTGCGAAAAGCGACCCATAACTTTGTCATGTCTATCTAACCGTCCCTCCGTTCATCCGGCCGTCCGCATGGAAGAACTCGGCTCCCACTGGATGGATTTACATGAAATTTGGTATTTGTGTATTTTGCTAAAATCTTTCGAGAAAATTCAAGTTTCATTAAAATCTGACAAGAATGACGGGTACTTTACATGACATCCAATACACATTTTTGATCATAGTTCGCTAGATTATTCCTAGAATGAGAAACTTTCAGACAAAAAAAATGTACAGAAAATCAAAACACACATTTTATATCCCATAACATTTAGTCGAAAATCCTGCCATCTATGACATAATGTGGAAAAATACTATACAGCCGGGAAGGCCACAGATGACAATATGGCGCATGTGCATGTCATGCCGGATACCGAAGACTATAAGTACAAACTCACAATATGTAATACTTATTGATTTTCCACTACAACATTGGTTGCAGGACCGCATCTCAATGTTACGTAACACTTACACTGCTTGTCTTTCTTCTTTTTTTCGGCTTGAGCCAGATATCTGACGTAGCACTGGAGCTAGCCATGTGAAATTAGGTACGAATTTAAGACCATAAACATAATGACACCTAGAGTCCAATATTAAAGTTTGTTTTTAAATTATGACTTTCAAACACCAAGAAGATAATGAAACGAAATTATATCCGATAAGTTCCGTGCATACACAACTATACTAAAAATCAGTTTTTCACAAAAATAAAACGAATCGAATGTAACAATGCTAACAGACATATAGAATTATAAATCTATGTAACAGATAAATAGGCTTGGATATTTGGATCGTCTTTCCATGTAAGTGTTCGTACTCTGATTGGCCATTACAAAAGTGTATTTACCTTAGCAATATAGCTCCGTAGCCTACAATCACGCAGTTTGTGGTCCACTAGTGCATAAAAACCACGTCTGGATACAATCAGAGAACTCTGCAAGATTCTGTACTGGAAACTACGTAGTACTGTTTTTAACGTCGGTTAGGAAATGTCTCGCTCACAGGCAGTGCAAACAAACTGTAGAGAGTCCAGCTAGCAGTACATACACGACACATACGTGAATAGCTCCCTTTATCAACACAGGCACAAGCACAACACCGCTTCGACTGAAGGACGTCGGAACTTCCTGTACAAGCAGTCTGCTCCTTACATCACGATTTTACGTCATGCGATATCTACTACACACTGGAAAAACATCGCTCCCTACACAACACGTCACAAGTACACTATTCATTTAAAAACAGCCTGCAACTGAGCTGCACTATATTAAATGACGATATATTTGCCTGTATTTTACGCTATTCGAAGGACAGAATGTGGATCAGATTCCAAACTGCAATAAAATATACCAATGAAGGGGAAATAAATACAAATAAATAAAATAATAGTGTTACAACTCAAAATTTGACATTTTTGAGTTATTGGTATAGAAAGACACTTTTGCAAATGTACTTTTAACAGGTATAGTTTCATAACGCAGTTTGTAAAACTAGCCGCTGGAGAGCAGTTGTGTCGTCTTTGCACTCATAGAAAAGTATAGCACTTCAAAATCTTTAAACGTTTCTCCTGAAAAATCATTAATTTTCAGTTGTGATACTGTTGTAGCAAATGAGCTATATGTTACTACCATCACACTGAATTAACTTAGTGACCAAATATCGTCAAATGTGATTCAAGTAAGTCGGACCTTTCCTGTTATAACTCCATCACTATGCTGTAGGAAATGGGCTTAGTTTAGACGTCAGGCTAGTCTTTCTCTGTCGCTCTCTGTCACGAGGGTTTCCCTCCCTCCTTGCAGACAGGGCGTAGGGTAGATGTCAAGCTAGTCTGTCTCTGTTACAAAATGCCCCTTTGTAGCCAAAAGAGGAGCTGAGGGGTTTTAACAGGAAAGGCCCTTAAAGTTTTCTAATGTTTTATTGAGCACTACACTATCACAATTTTGGGAACTGTAGGTACCATTTCACGAACTCTTAACCTCACCATCAGGATAAGGCCAAAAGGTGAAAGTATCTTATAAAGCGGAGAGAAAGCGAGCATCGATTATTTTAAGATACTCTTCAGAAATTTACCTGAATCTTTTCAGTATAACCCACAGCCGCCATTGTGAGTCCGAGAGTCGAACAGTGTTAGTCAGGTACAAAACTAGGACAAGTTAATCCATAGTCATACTGCCGGAAAAGGGTCCCTATGTTACGTCGCCAGCAGTTTCTGAGCCTCTTACTTATTCCGAGTGACTAGAAATCACGCGCTTAAAGCAGCAACACAGGATGAACGAAATTCGGGCACATTCTAGGCGTTGAGTGATTTTATTAGAAATAAGCAGAAAATGATTTGCCACGTATAAACTAATATGTTTATTTTTCAAGACAGACCACCACAAAATGACGGAAAGTATAAAATAACCCAGTCATATGCGCCCCTCAGTTAAACACACGAGAATAGCGGCATGCAGGAAGATCGCCTGAATTAAAAACGTGCTTTTCGCGTGTGTGGTGTGGATCTAACCAACGGTGAAGAAGTATTCTGGTAAAGATAAAGGCCACTGACTAACAAGTCATGTAGTAAACAGGGGAGTAGAGGTGCAGTTATACTTATTAACACCGATCAACGCTAGACCCAGCCTATTTACCCCCGGAAAAGGGTCCCGGTACCCACTCTACGGGCTGCGTGAGCCCCAGAGATTTTTGGGATAGGCGTGGAAAAAACCAGTCTCTTCCCCCACAGGGCTTCGAACCCCAAACTGTCAACCCCGTGGTGAGTCGCCATACCGACTGCGCTATCCCGACCGCCTTATGGCCAATCTCCTGCAAGCGATTGATGTATATCACACATTTCTAACAAATAAACCACGACGACTTTCTTAAAGAACAATAACTGATTGGACTGGACTTTCTAGTAAGGCCGCAAATATCTACCCCGAAGTACGGACTGAGTTCTACGTATTGACTTATTTGGACGAGCTTCAAGCCCCGGAGTTTTGATGTATTGGGTTGGTGGAAAAATTCGCAGGAAGAACAGGGCGTGTCAAGAGCTAACAATTGGAACTGAAATTAAATTTTCGCCAAAAAACTTTATTATTTCCACTGTCACAGATATCCTTTGGTATGTTATATCAAGATAAGCAACACATACGTACGTACGTACGTACACTTCCTTCGACCTGCTTCTTACATAAACGTATTCATTAAACTTCAGCCTGAAAATGGTTAATGACAAATAGAAATCTTTAAATTTATCAACCTCAATCTCTAGAAATGTTAACCGTCTCCATAAAGTATTTAAGGTAAGTTTAATCAATCCCTCTACAGGTCTACTTACAGGCTCAGAGGATTCCAGGAAGTTGCAGCTGACAGACTTCGATACAGTCGACACATGAAATTAGTAAGGTAGTCAGCCCTATGAACTGGCCGCCTTTACCCCAAGAATTATTCCCGGTACTCATTTATGTTGGGAACCGCGGTGACACAGTGGTTAAGGTGCTGTGCTACAAATCGGAAGGTCGTTGGTTCGATTCCAGCTGGTGTCAGTGGATTTTTCATTGACATAAAATCCTTCCGACCACACTATGGCCCTGGGGTAGACTCAGCCTCTAACAGAAATGAGTACCAGGAGTATTTGCTGGGGTAAAAGCGGCCGGTTCGTAGGGCTGACAAACTTATCACCATCCCGTGTCGTTGTCATGTAATCTGGGAACCTTAACTTCTTGGAACCCTCTGGGCCACTCCAGGCCTGTAATGGGACTGTTTTACCTTTACTCATTTATGTTAGAAGTTGAGTCGACCCAAGGGCCATAGTGTAGCCGGAAGGATTATGTCAATGGACACCATCGGGATTCGAACCCGCGAACATCCGAATTGTAGCACAGTGCCCCAACCAACTGCTTCACCGCAAGCCCCAGTAAAATATTTGGTAGCGTACAGTTAATTTTTCTGTTGGCTTCACCATCTTCCATACAGTCCCAAGGAACCGGTAACGAAGTATTCAACTTGAAAAATTCTCTCCTTGTGCGGTTAGTAATACCCGATTTAAACAGTGGCTGTACTTTAGCTTATATAAATGATACTGCAATTTGCTCCATTGTCAACAGGATCATTAGCTGGGGTAGGCGACCTGACTAATAGACCGTCCATACAGCATGATTACCCCAGTGAAGAGACTGGATGCCGTAGAAGCTTACTGCTCAAAAGCGATTGCAGAACTGCGTTTAATGACATGACGTTTTCCCATGAGACCGAAATACAGTATTACGTATGGTACTGTAATGACGCACATATTTTTCCACAAATTCTGTGTGGGACAGTTACAATAAAATTCTGAAATGAATTCAGCTGATTCATGCATAGAAACTATCAGAGTATATAACATATCACTGAACTGCCTACTGTAAAATGTAAGAATCATTTAAGAAAACTTTAAACAGTTACGGGGCACGTAGTGGCACAGTTGGCTGAGGCACTGCATTTCAAGCCGAAAGGTTGCGGGTTCGATTCCCGATGGGGTCAATGGGATTATTGACTTAATCATTTCGATCTCACTATGGCCCTGATGTCGATCAGCCTATAACACAAATGAGTACCAGGAGTACCTCCTGGGAAGTAAAGGCGGCCGGTGCATAGGGCCGACAAGCTCGACACCATCATGTGCCGACTGACTGGAAATGCTGGCAGTCTCAGTCACCTGGAGCCATAAATGCCTGTCCAGACCTGTACTGGAATAACTTTACCTTTTACACATCTTAGCTGTGTAATATCCTAATTATTGGTTTACTGATTTCGAAATAATAGGTCATGCATTATTTAACAGAGGTCAGGTGAAGTTGTCATGTTCTGACGGAAGAATTAAACTTTCAAGGCATATCGGCGTACAGCTCTACGCGTTTCTAACCTCAGTACTAGGAGAATGAAAGTGGTCGTATTTACATCCCAGCCGATTTGCCACCGAGGAGGTAGCCCAAATTACCAAATCGATAGAAGGGTGGGTAGGTCCCAGAGACGGTCTGGACTCTTTGCAGAAAGGAAACATTTCTTGCCTTTGCCGGTAATCGAATCTCGATTTATCTTATCGTTCTAAGCGTAGCCAAGTGCTTACAGAGGGGCGGCTATCGTCTATTCGCGTCGAAAACTACTGCTGTCGTCATCTGTGCTATTACAAAGCGTAGTTTCGTGAATGGTTCTAAGGCGTCGGAGGGACTGTGTCTATCTTGAAGATTAAAATATTCTGGGAAGACGCCGTGTCGATTGGTAATTTGTTACCGGCGTGACTTCATCAACGACACTGTACAGACCTTGAATCGCACAGTGTCTCTGTGTTCACTGTACAATAGTGCTACTCTAAACAAAGAGGCAGCAGGTTCTGGAGAAGAGGACTTCAGGTAAGCAGTTGGGGCAACAGATATTTATGAAGAGGAATTCAGGCATACAGATGGGCTAGCAGGTTTCTTCGAAAGTCTGTAACCACGTATCAAATCACACAGTATCATACCTTTTTTTTATTTTGACGCGACAGTCCCCAGTGAGACAGTTCCTTCCTAGATCATACAAAACGATGCACTACAGTCGGTAGGACTCCTCCGGACGGGTGGTCAGCTCGACGCAGAGACCTCTACCTGACAACACACAACACTCACAACAGACATCCATGCCCCCGGTGGGATTCGAACCCACAATCTCAGTAGGCGAGCGGCCGTAGACCAACGCCTTAGACCGCGCGGGCAGTGTCATACCTACAGTAATAAAATTTTGCATATTAATAACGAGCTCTAACCAATATGTGATTCGGGTACCAGATCCAAGGGTATTACGTGATACAGACTATACTGTGTTAAAAGTTAACCCCTGTGCAAGCGAAGTGTGCATTTAAAATAGCAAGTAATAATAAACAGTTTTCACTGCAGATTAGAATCCAAACCGTAAACAAACAGTTCACGGTATGTTAGGTGGAGCACAATGAAAATAATCATAGCTCCGTATGCCACTTTTACATGGAGAATTTCGCTTTCCCTATGGTATTGTGAACATCTCTAATAATAAGCTAACTGGTAATTAGAGATATTGAAACCTCTCCACAACTCCAGGCGTTTTGTTTCAGTGTAGCACAAAAACACGTTTAAAATCACACATCTTCCGTTGCCATGGTTTCTGTGAAATAAATATCACAGCCGCATTTCTACGGACTGCGGAGTGAAACGGCAGGTTGCATTTACAAACACGTTTTATCTCGGGGTTTTAATTAATTCCCTACAAAAGCTGTTCGCGGTTTGACTTTCCTTAACACGTTGGCTCCATAATGTCTTGGAAATCGTATTCAGCAGGAAATACATTCAACTCTCGTTCCAGAAACCAGATACCCGGAAGTTTTTATACTCATTTTCGATTCTTTGAGGAAAAATATATGACAATCCGTGAAAATATAAGATACGCGGTGGTGTAGTTGGTTGAGGCACTGCTCTGCAAGCCAGAATGTTGCAGGTTCGATTCCCGATTAAGTCATTAGGATTTTTCATTGATTCAATCTTTCCGGCCGCACTATGGCCCTGGGGTTGACTCAGCCTCTAACAGAAATGAGTACCAGGATTATCTGCAGGGGTTAAAGGCGGCCGGCGCTTAGGCCTGACAACGTTGTCACTTGCATGTGCCGACTCTTAAAATCTGGGAACCTCAACTTCCTGGCCCCCTAAAGACCTGTCCAGGCCTGTATAGGGATCACTGTACCGTTTACCTTCACCTTGACAATATACAAACCGCAAGGAGAAACGGGGTTAGGTCCAGGTGGGGGCGGGGGCGGACATTTCTTTCTCCACCATCGCGTCTAGACCGATTCTGTGATCTCCAAAATAATGCGTTTCTGAGATTCTACTCTTGGTGGTACAGAGACCGTACCGTCTAAATAACCACTACCGGAATCCAGAGTCGAAATATGAAAAGCTTTGCATCTACACTTCCACACGGAGACAAAGTTCGAAGTGGGTACTAGTGTCAATGCCCAGGTTCACTTTAGGCTAAAAGACACCACGATAGTTTCCATTCAAATCACTCCAGACTATATTTGCATTCGTAGCCCTCAGCAGCAAGGTGCAAGGCGGTTCATTTTATCACACTTTGGGATTTTTGACATAACTTATTTTTTATGGTTAACAGTTTATTAACTCAAACAACAAAAATTCTACAAAACGTCATCTCAATGAAACTAAACCCATGTTCCTATCCTGCCCAGCACTGAGAACTAAAACGTCTGGTCACTTTTCACACGGCAATTTCGAAATGCGCACCACATCGCAGAAAAACTCCTGCCGGCACCGATGAGTATAACTCATGTATCTGGCGGTGTCAAAAATGACGTATATCGATATAGGTTGCTTATTAAACGACTTCCTGTGCCTCCGGATATAACGCGGGGTGACAAAACCACAACACCAAAATCACATTACATTCCATAGACTGGGAAGGAACACTAGCCTGAACTTGACGTCATTGAATACCTGCTCGTATGAATACTGGATTATCGCACTGCATGGCAAAAGTTTTACTCCAGATAATACTAACTTATATATATATATATGGGCCGGGTAGCTCAGTCGGTACAGCGACTGACTACGGGCTGGACGGTCCGTGATCGAATCCCTGTGGGGACGAGATTTTCCGCCCGTCTAGACCGGCCCTGGGGCCCACCCAGCCTCCTGTAAAATGGGTACCGGGTCTTTCCCAGGGGTAAAGTGCGGCCGGGGCTTGCTGCTGACCACTCACTCCCTTCTAGTGCCGCGGTCATGGAAGAGTAGAGCTATACCTCTACCCACCCTCTGGGCCACACCGGGCCTGTAACGGGATCATTTTACCTTTATGTATATATATATATATATATTGTATTTGTGTGTACGTGCGTGTGTGTTGGTACATATCACGTTTAAAATTTTGTCCTGTCTTATGTTAAAAGCGACAACACCTTAACAAATGAAGAAAATATTAGCATTAAATACTTCAGTAATTGCATTCATTAACCTTAATGTCAGTTAACTGAAGATTAACGAAAATCTCCCAACTCTTATTACTAAATAGTTTAACATTTCTAAGTACTTTTATACCGAATAAGTTATATCATCCATCAATACATTGTTGCCACATCAATCAAAGCATTATAAACATTTGTACTGCCGCAATGTAGGTGCCGTAGTGGTGTAGGTGGTACAGCGATTAGGTTACGGACTAGAGAGATCGAGTTTCGAATCCCGGTACGGGTAGGAGATTCGTTTTATCTCAAAAAAAAAGGACACTTCGCCGGTTCTGGGGCCCACCCCCCCACCTACTTAATGGTTTCCTTCCCGGTGGTAAAACGGCCGGGACGTGAAGTTAACCTCTAGCCTCCATCTAATGACGAGGTTACGAAAGAGTGGAGCTAATCCTCTACTCCTCCTATACGCCTTTATGGGGCGGAAAAGGAAAACTTTATCTTTTTTCCTTACTGCCATAATGGACATAACAGTAGGCTGATAGATAGTGTGAAGGTTAAGCAGTACCGTAACAAAGCAAGCAATTGTACAAAATCCTGAATCTGAGAAGATTCAATAAAAACGTTTCATAATCAGGGGACTCTTAAACCCTGCAGGAAGATTTCCTGTGGACTCTCTGCCATTAATAGTCGTAGCGCGAATGTGGGTATCTTCAAAATTTGGAGACTGTCTTCAGAAATCCAGGGACCCCTCATGCTGCGGTAAAAGGACGTAAGCTGTTGATTATAATCGAGTACTTTGCGTCAGTATGTCAAGTTATTATACAAAGCCTTCCCAGAATGTCACACTTCGCACTGACATCGTCAGTAAACGGATTGCAGCTGTGTGATGTTGATTCTGAACTGAATTAATTTGAAGAGCAATCCATGTCACTTGGGTCTTTGAGTGTTCGCGTGATATGCCAAACAATGGTCCCGTCATATCAAATACACACGTGGTACAGTACTGTTCAAAATTTGCCTGTTACTCCTTTTGTTTCGTTCACGAAGATAACGCGCAACAAACTCACTAACTAAGTAACTAACGAATGAACGAACTACTGACACAACAGTAATACACATGATTAATATCCGGTAGGTATTCGATTCAAATCACGAACATAAATTTGTTGCACCGTTATTTCTTTGTTTATCTACGGTCCACAAAGTTTAATCCCGGTAAAAGGTATAATTTTCACCAAGTATAATGAAGAAACACCTCATGAAAGTGCATTGGGGAGTGAAAGTAAAACAATAAGAAATTTTACTACCTTCATTAGCTTATTTTACTCCAACCCTGCAGTATTAGTGATTCCACTAGATCCACACAACATTAAACACGTTACTAAAGCGAAGTCTACTGTCAATTGCCGCGAACATTATGAATCACACAACAACAACAACAACAACAACAACAAAGACAACAACGATGACGACGACGACAACAACAACAACAACAACAACAACAACAACAACAACGGGGTTCAAAATGCACTTCACCTGAACAAGAAATCCTTGTTTAGATCCCCTCACTTAGTGTATTGAAAAATACATTGTAAATTTGGATGTAATCAGTGTACAAATAAATACAATTTTGCATGAGCCTGGGCTTCCATGAGCAAAAACCTGGAGGCAATCCACATAGTGCCACTTAAATTGATGACTATTTAGTGCGAATTCTGTACAATCAATACGGACAATTCTCCATGCCAGCAGCTGATATGTTTTGCGATGGCAAACGAACTTCCAGTTCAAAATTTTCTTTTGTTTAGGGTTATCACTCGACGCTAAAAATCGAATCCCTCTTTGTCATAAAATCGGTTCACCACAGCGTAATGTCAAACGACAAAACAAACACGAACGTTTTAGAGGAAAACAGCGCTAAATCACATACACCATTTCCATTCAGCTGATTTCGTACAAATTAAGGAAGAGAACAGTCTTAATTACTTTGCACTTTTTTGGACCTAACAGAATTTATTTTACTGCGAGGAAAAATAAATCCATTTGCCATAAAGACAATTGTATGGAGACAAAAATTGTTTTCCCTTGAATTCCCTTACAAAAAATACTACATGTCAGTCTATAACAAAACATTTATTTTGTACGCACTGGTATATATGTCAGGGCATGTTGTATGTTGTAACACTTCGGGATGGAGAACTTCTAATTTATAGCTGATCAAGCTAGTTCCATCAATCAGTACAAGAATACAAGATCCAAGCTTTTAAAATGTTGTGCAAATATCTATTTCAATAGCCCTGACATATATAAAGTGATCCCGTTACAGGCCCGGTGTGGCCCAGAGGGTGGGTAGAGGTATAGCTCTACTCTTCCATGACCGCGGCACTAGAAGGTGGTGAGTGGTCAGCA
>Ga0123357_10006584_pt1 | contig 14215 bp, 5 predicted proteins | sample TergutEmb28metaG_FD_89873 | JGI IMG/M metagenome (GOLD analysis project Ga0123357, IMG submission 89873) | Embiratermes neotenicus P4 segment gut microbial communities from Petit-Saut dam, French Guiana - Emb289 P4 | ecosystem: Host-associated > Arthropoda: Insects > Digestive system > Gut ... | reverse complement strand
TCTGTCAGATTTTGTGTCGTTGACGCATCTACCTTAAATTAAGAGACAGTAGGTAGGTTAAGAGCCCTACGTCACTTGATCACTTGAAAAACAAATGACAAGTGTAAACTTGTGAACTCTACGCCCTGGTGTCCGCGAATCAATTCTGTGCAGAAGAGGCCACCACTTACACATGAGAAGAACCTCTAAATGGAAGAGGTTTTGTATTTAAATAATTTCGCGGTAGAACAAAATTTAGATTATGAGATTATTTTTTTCTTTTTAAGTTGCACATTTTCTCTAAGTACAACACAGGACATTAACACATGGACAATTTCATGTGAAAATCTGATGTCACGATCAATTTGACGTGTCTTTTTGCGACATCTCCAAATGCTACTTCTGTCCGTCACTGGCTGAAACAGGGGTGTCAAGTTTTCTGCAGCCTGCCGACACACTACCAATGTGGCCCTGCACACCGGCACACTGCTATCAGTAACATAACTGCCTGCCTGCCTGCCTGCCTGCCTGCCTGCCTACCTAATTTCACGAAAACCTAACATCGCGACGTAACAGCTGATTGTGGTTGTGAGGCCGGGGGGGGGGGGGGGGGGGCAACAAAAAAAACCCCAAAAAAAAAAAAAAAAAAAAAAAAAAAAAAAAAGTATTCGTAATATCAGAAGAAAAGAAAGGAAAAATTCTTTCAAATAACAAATTTATTGAATACATAATATATTCATAATATATTAGGAAGATTGACCTTATGCATAGGTATTTCCTTTTGGTGGGGTTTTAACGGCTTTCGCAAATTTTGTCTCCGTCTGTCCGTTCTACCGCGTGGAAAAACCCGGCTCTCATTGACAGATACTTTAAATTCTATAGTATAATTTTCCTAAACTCTCTTGAGAGAATTTAATTTTCATTAAAGTCTGACAAGAATAAGCGGTACCGTACATGTAGATGCACTTCCATTTGTGTACATCTCTGTATTATTTCTTTTTATAATTTATGTTTTAGCGAAAAAGAAACAAGAATTTTATGTTAAATACATAACCTCTTTCAAAATCGTGCCTTTATGACATAATGTGAAAAAATGTGACATTGCCAGATACGTCACAGATCATAACGCTAACTTTGGTCAAGTAATAAAACAAAGTCTGATATATACGTCCATTCATTTACAAAAACACGCCAACTAATTCCCTTTTTCTTCGGAAAATAGGTTTAAATATATTTTCAGCATCACTTTACGTTACTGATTGATTGATCGATCGATTTATTATTTTATTTATTTATTTATTTATTTATTTATTGAGTAATATTTGGTTTCGAACACTTATGGTTCCGATGCACCTAGGCTTTATTTAAACGGCCCTTTTTGCCCTATAAAATAAAATTACTTCAGGGCCGCCAAGTTCATTTGCTAAAGTTCCAGTTGTTTCACAGATGACTGGCTAACTCCCATTTCTTATTCTCTTCAAACTATACTGAAGTAAATTTAGTAACTTGAAACTGAGTGGCTTGCACAAATTCTTATTTTATATTTTTGTTGTAGATTCACTACATGTCTTCCTCCCTCCGTTGGAGTTTTCCATTATTATTGCATTTCAATTTTGTCTCTGTGAAAATGTACGGTTATTTCACACGTGATCACAAATCATATCAACTCTTCGGTACTCTCGGCCCTATGACTGTCCTGCGATTGGAATTGCGAACTGTGTCAAAGTGCTTCGCAAGTGAAAGAAGACATTTGATGTACTTTAGAAGAATTACGTACTACTGTGAAAGGAATACCAACTCACACAATAGGACGATATTTTTTGTGATGACGTGTTCCAAATTTAGAGAAGTCTGAATATTTTGGAACTTATAGTTCAAAAACAATTCAAAAAATTTTTATAAATTCTGGTCTAACAAATATACCACAATGACAGAGTGACAGCTTTACAGCTCCATATACTGCAGTCTATGGAAGGCGTAATAGAATGTCTATGTGAATCAAAGTTTATGAAGTTAATAACTCTTTACAGTACCAAATGTTCTAGGCACTATAACTTCAATTAAAGATAGGCATGTAATAACGGCAATTAAATTTGTCAAGCAATTTCTCGATTATATCACACAACGCTGAATTATAAAGTTCTTATTTTTTTCGTATTTGTTATTACTTTCTTTCGTATCCCTGAATTAACTGGTTCATTTTATTCTCTACTAATGAGAAAATTACTCGCAAGTTGTCTGTAAGTGGCGTTCCTTTGTGAAGCTGAATACTCGACAGTAGGTCTTACTGGCGGTTGAGTGTCATGTAACATCTGTGCAGTCAGTTACAGTGAAAGGTGAAGAGAATTTTGAATTAATATCCAAATAGGCAAAGGAGTGTAGAGGGAACAAAGTTAGATGCATTGATGACTTTTTTATGACATGAATAAAGCGAATGTTATAAATTACTGTATAAAAGCTAAGGGTAACGTTTGGTGGTGGACGATCAGAAAGGTGAACAGGGCTAACTGAAGGATGTTGTATCAATGATGATGATTATTATTATTTGTTAAAATACTGATACAATTATGCTGCAACATTAAAAATTAAATGATCTTGAACAAACACATTTTGACAACAAAAAATTAAGTAGAAGAGGTTGTAAGCAAGAACCATATAAAAACTCCAAAAAGATTTGTATCAGGATAGTGGATGCGTGTTACCACGACTAACAGTGCTGCTTCACGTCTTAGGTATACGGAATCATTCCACCCAAGCGTATGTGATATCACGAACGATATTTGCTCCAAGCTGTATCGCAATTCAGCCAGTCTAAAAGAGGCTATGCATTCAAGCTATGGGCAACTTACAGCAACGTAAGGAGGGCGTTTCGGTTTCCTTTTAAAAAAAAAAGATCATCAGCTCTGTCACTTTAATTATTTCATGAATTTGTTATAACATAAAATATTGCAAGAAAATAAAAATTTGTTGCACATCTCTGGACATGGATGCTACAATTGTTACGCCGTCTTTGTTTCCCAAACACGTGTACACGTGTTTCGTACGGTTCAACGTCACAAAGTTAAAAATTCAGGTTTCAGCAGGGAGGGACAAGCACTTACGAGGTTCAGGTTTTTTTTGCTTTATATGCATTTGTAATAATTTGACCAATAAAATTCTCGAATTTATTGACGAAATAATGAATTGTTTGCTTTAGAACCCGCTTTAAAGAAGCAATTTTTTCATCTACAGCCGTTATTTGGAGACACTGATCGACCAACGTACTTGACACACAAGTACGTTTTCGTGTCTCAAGTAGTGTTGTAACAGAAATTTTGTGAAACGTGACACATGATATGTTAATGTTCGACTCATTGGAACTCTCTGCAACGAAAAAGCAGGTAGATTCTCTGCTTTCTGCATTTGTAACGGATACTCTAAGTAGTTTATACAAAACGGCTTATGACCTATTGACAGGTTTCAGTGATATGAAAATGTACAATCCGTTTCTTCAATTGTGTATATATAAATATATACGCACATAAATCTAGATATGTTTTCTACCTGTAAATTAACGTAGAATGTGCACATCTACTGACTACAAAAAGAAACATTTCAGCAGTCAGAGTCCTGTAGGATTTCAAAATGAAAATTTTTTATACTTTACCGTAACTACAGAAAAAGCAGCAAAACACATTCCGACCAGTGTAATCAGAAAGTGGCCACATAGAGAGACATTCAGTGTATCTTCCAGTTGCTGCATGAACCTGTGGATTAGAGGGAAAGGTGCTTAGAAGATACTGAAAATATTGAAGAATAAAAGACCAACTTGATATCACTTGCAATATTATTTCACTTCTTATATGCTCAACATATTTCGGAAATTAATATATCTATCATTAGGAGCTTGCGACTATTCTGTTGAATTACCACATTGGTCGTATTGTTCTTGGTTCAATGTGTTTTAGAGTTTCAGTGTGGTTGGTTTGGAATGGTATCCATGTTGCAGGCTGAAGCCTGCAACACGAATACCACTCCACCCCATTAAGCACATAAGAAGTGAAATAAAATAACAAGTGACATCAAGTCCGTCTTTTATTTTTCAACAATCACTATGATGCACGTTCCAATAAACATAAGATAAAAATGTTATTTTTAAAGGGCTTTTAAATTCTTAGTTTCATTTGAAAGGCTATATAAGTTTTATGTAACTGAATAAAATTTAGAGGGACTGTTTCCAGATAATCTTTTTTATTTGATGTAATTTGTAGTACAGACATAAAGTAACTATTTCTTTCATCTGTCGATTGAATTGTGTTATGCATTTCATTTTAACTTACGCCTTTATATCCTGATGGTGTCGAATGCACGTTGTTAACTTAGCTTGAAATTCAGAGTTTGCAATTGCATTATCATATTCATCTTCCCGCAGGAGGTGAGGTGTGTTATGTTGCTGTCTGATATCCAAAATGGCCGCCTTTAGCTTATCGAACTGACTGCATGCCACAGCGATCATAGTGGTAACCACAGACGTGTAACCAAACATTACACCAGTTGCTAGCAGTGCTGTGAAACACTGAAACGAAGTGAATATTTATATCACAAATTTGAGTCATAGTGAAGCCACTAAGTAATCGTGATGTAAACAATTTCGGCCCACACTAATGGCCATATGGAAATAAAAGTTTGAATACTTATTCTTGTTTTTCTGCTTGTGTATTCCGTTTTCAGTTTTGAAATTAAAACAGTTTAGTAATGTTTTATATGAATAATTTCACACTCTTCTAGCGCGATATGAATAAATGAATATAAAGTATTGAAACGACGGTGAATGTAGGAATTAAATTATTGTGGGAAGCGATTTGTCTAATGTAAAACACACTTGACGTCTCCTATTACAGGACATATTGTACGGAACGTAAACTATTCCTCCTGTCTCTGATTTAATTATGAGAATTGTTAAATTCTCTTCACTCTCGTGTGTTGTATTATGTTGCTCCACTAAATATTGTGTGTTGCGAATTGTCAGATAGAATGACTATATAACTGACGAGCCAACCCCTGTGGCCAGGCGGTCTAAGGTGTGGGTCTGGAGCTGTTTGTGTGTTTGGGATTGTGAGTTAGAATCCAACCGAGTACCTCCATTTCTGTCTCTTGAGTTTCTTGTGTTATGTCAGGATGAAGTCATTGATTCAGCCTAATCTCTCGTCCGAAGGTGTCCTACAGATTCTAGTGTGCCTGAATTGTATCTCGAAGATCCGTGATACGAGGCTATGGCTCAATTAAGAGCTGAAGCGCCACAGAAAAAATAAAGAAACGTAATTTTCGCGCCGAACGTAAAATGTTCTTTCATTGCCTGATAGTTATTAACAGTTGAATGCAATAAATCAAATTACACTATTATACCGCTGATATATTACTTCCAATACAATTTTCGTCCCTTTTTCCACATGTGTCGGTGCGCGTATGGTTCGATGTAGAATTGCGGTGGTTTGGGGAGGGAGTGTTTAAATTTATTGAAGACTTACAAATAAACTGTGAGGATGAGGAGAACGGGTGCTGAGTCCTTTGTGACCGACAACATCGTGAATATTACGCTTGGCCTTGAAGTACAACCTGATCCGTTTCACTCATATCTCTCTCGAGTTATCGTTAATAATTAGTCTTGCTAAACAAGACATAACGTTACATCACGTAGTAACAAGATCGTTAATCTGAACAGCTAGAACTGCTAAGCGCTATGGATTTGTTTTAACTGACTGCCGTCCGTTACACAGGATATACCAAATTTTTCCATCTTTCTTCCAGTTCCGAATTTAAATCCCCTCCCACAGCCACGAATAGACGAAGGTGATCTAAATGACATTTGTTTCAAATTCCTCATTGTCAGCAATGACCATCGTTCTTTAGTTACAGAACATCGGAGAAAAATAATGAAACACAACAGAACGAAAGCAATGAAGAGAAATGAAATAGAAAAGTGTTTGTCAATTAAAAAAGCCCATTAAATTAAGAATATTATAAGAAGAGATAGATGAGAAAACATTTATACAAAGTGTTACCTGTAAGATGTTAACCAGTTCATAGAACGGTGAAACAGTCCAGTCGAAAGGATACCACACAATGAATATTGTTTCGTGGTTTCTCACGATACGTATTGTTGACAGTCCGATATGACAAAAAAAGACCACAACAGCTGAACTTCTGCTGTTCTTAATAATGAACGGGATCCATCCTGCTGCTGTCAAGTGCCCGGTGTCAGAATCTTTGGTCCGCATATCTTCCCACGTGAAGCTGTCTGTTAGGTCCATCACACGTTCAATAGTGTTTTTTCGAAATCTGAGACAAAAAAAACAAACCTCTATTTCAGGTACATTACCTTTGGAAAAGCAAAGGACAGCAAGAAACTTTGGATCTCGTGTGGTGGGATTGTGAGCAATGATATTTTTTGCAAATAATATTCTGAAAACAAGATATTTTGTGTTTTCTGGTGTCGAATTCATTAATGTTTCAGTGCTAAATACCTCAGGACTTTCATCGGACAAGTAACTTTACCTCTAATATAAAAATCTAACATTTGAACAATACAGAGGTTCTGTTCCGGAACGTCGCTGTCTCATTTCGTTAGCTAATGTGTTTCGATTAATATTATGCTAACCTTACAGTTTCATTTACAATGTAAATTCTACTCTGACATCTTCCAGCAGAATGTCGTGGACGAAGTGTCAGGCAACAAGCATGATATATATATTATATATTTAATATATAAAAACATCATTTAATTTATTATTTCGTGGATTTCAATTAAAAAGAAGTAGTGAATAGGTAAATTAGACACCGTTCCGTTCCGTTCAACTGACTTCTGTAATATAATGTAGATAAATTTTAGTCACATTTATGATACCACACAAATAACAACCAGTGTTCTTACTTACCGGCAGTTTAAAAATATCCATACTACATTCGTGAAAGCAATCAACGCCCGCAATGTCGTCATGGCGCGTCCCAAATCATCCCTGTATACGTACACATCGACTAAAACGCCTAGATACGTTGCGGCAGCGCATGTAATCACGGTTATCATATAGATAACGTAAATAGTTGGTATTTTCTTCATCTTACACGGAATTCCTGCCACTTGTAGAAGGAAAACCATCGAACCGAAACGACTCTCGGACAGTCCCTTTTGTTTTGGTTCTTGTCTATTCATGTGGAAATAATGTACCGCGGTGAAAAGTAACACTGAATTTAAAATACTGCTCTTAAGGTTGGAAAATTCACGTTTGTTTAATATTTGTCACCTTCTCACACTTCAGGATATCTCCGAGTGACACAAGATTCTACATGACACTGAGCCCCTTAAGAGAATGCTATTATCGTTTATGGTGAAAGGGCGATCAATACTTTGTTAAATTGCATTATTAATAAGACACGAAGTAGGGTATTATAGAACCCCTAATTTGCTTCCGGATGCCTTGGGCAACCACGTTACCGTGCAATTTCTTGCCTTGATATTGGAAATATTACAAGTATTGAACTATTCACTGGTGTCAATAATTAATTCGCAGTGTTCATAAATGAACCCAAAAAGAAACAAATATTTTATTGTCAAATTACATACATTCCACGAATTGGAAAATACTGAAGAAATAAAAGAATTCAGGGGTGTAATATAAGGAATGCACATAATTCTTAACGTATTTTACATTTTTCTCTTCTCATATTTCAGAGAATCTGAAATCTGATATTTCATCACACTGATCATTAAAGACCTATTTTGAGAGAGTATCACCCTAGCATTAAAATACTTGCTCTCCGATCCCGTGTCCATTTTTTGGATATTTTATCTATTCTCTGAAACTCATTCTTCTTTTAGTACTGATAATGTTAAACATTGTTAGATAAGAATATTATTGAATTTGTGTTGAAAAATGATACATGAGTTTTACTTCGTGAGTCGCGTAAGGAAACACGATATTGATATAAATCAGCTTTTATTTAAAATGCCATTCATTTCTCGTACGATGAAGACGTATTCGATGCGATTGGGCAAGATTTATTCACTTATTTATTTTAACCTATATTTCTCATAGCAATGACAGTTTAACTTACAGCTACTGGTATTGGAACAAACTGTTTAATCGCTTGGCCTAGACCTCCTACTCAAATTTGGGTTTTGTTTGGTGAAAGAGAGTTTCTGGATTACTACTTCAGTATCAGTGCGTAGTTATGAATTCGAAAACTGGACATCTATGATTGAGATGGGTGGAAAGAGCAGAATATTTCTAAGGACCTGGAGGCGTTCTATAAAATGTGGTTTATCAATGCTTTCAAATTTGTTGTTTTGATGTATGCTAATTATGCACTGGCATGTTTGAACAATTTTTGTCTGATATCGTATAGGGGTTTTGAATCATTGATCAGGAGCTACCCAATACCACTTACGGTATCATCCCGATAGCGACCGGGACAGAAATCTAGGATTTAGGAACAAATGAACTGAGACTGTTGCTTCTTTGCCATTACTAACGATAAACTGCATTAGCGGGACAGTCATGTACATTTTGAGCAACTTCAGGAAGATCGAATATACATTGTTTTGTGATATGAGAGGCACATGAAGTATCATGACTTAGGCTGTACACATTTCAGCTCGTACGGTGCGATGTGGACGCGCGTCTACACTGCTAGGGACGTAATTACTTCAGTTTGGTGAAAAGAAACGACGCTTGTGACTCCGGACTTCATTAGAAGAGTAAACCATACCATGATGTTGTGCAAATTGCTGCCAACTCAATATACCATACCGAACCGCATTCCTGGATAGGTGGTACGTGTCTGAAATTCAGTATGTTGTTACGCTAACAGAGGTTTTGATCTTAGAATTTTAGTAATTACTGGCGTCTGTTTTCCTCAATTTTGTGCTTATCGTACACAACAAGACAATGGTTTATTTTTTATTTTTATTATTTCTGCTTATATATAATCTTCATTTGTTAAAAATGGGAGATAAGTATGAACTGGAACCCAAACTGCAGATGAAATTATTCCTGTCATACAGTGTCTGTGCAATTGTGTGAACAGCGCACTGTAGCAGTCACCCTACATTTACATTTCTATTTCCATTCAGATCCCTCCATGATATTTTGCATTGTGTGTAACAGTTCTAAATCCAAATGTACAAGACGAATACAGTACCTGACCTGATCTGAGAAAACAACACCAGATTACATAAAGAGGCTTCTTCAGAAGGCTAAGATTTCGGTGGCTTAAAGACTACCAAAATTAAAATTTTTGTTAGCAGTCGTGTAACAAGTTGTGACGTTCTTACATCGGCTGTGTAATGACGTCGATAGAGATAACTGGTGGTTTTTACAGAACCGAGATATAAATAGTTACAGACAGTTTGGTAATTAACAGCTGACACAAACTGAAAAATGTGCAAGTGGCTGTAGAATTAGGCTAAGAAGAAGGTTCATTGAACCTGCTGGAGGACAAATGGACACCCGTTTCTTTTTTGATACTGTGAAACGCCGTAATGGGTATGAACATGCATTCCTCTTCAATTAACTTTCTTAAAATAAAAAGAAGAATCAAGTTCCATTTTAAAGTATACAGCGTGTTACATTTGTCCGCATAATTGTTTTTGTTTTCTGTGATTGCCGAGTTCAACCAAGAAAAATATAAATATTTTCTCTAACAGAAGAGACTGAATCCACAACATGAAGAACTTTTAAATGAACTGTAAATTGCTGGTCTTTAGGGAAGTGAAAAAAAAACCATTTTCTTCTCTAAACTACTGAGTCTGTTGGATGTGAATTCCAGTCTGTACTTGTACTGTGGCCCTGAGATCAGTCATTGCCTGTCTGTCCAGAATTCTGAGATCTAACATTTTCTTGTCTTTGGTGCCCCATACGTTAATTTCTATAACGTTAAAATCGGTAAGAGAAATTATCATCATCAAAGATATGAAGTAGAAAAGTAAGTAACTTCTCACATTCAAAGCAGAATACAAAAATTTAAATAACGGCCCAAACTTGCTCTAAAACCGGAGTGAACAAAACTTTGATATCACACTATTGTTAAAAAGGGGCATGCGGTGGTTGAAGAACCTCGCTACAACCCGCAACGTCGCGGTTTTCTTTCCCGATGATGTCACTGGAAATTTTCTTTAACATAATCGTTCCGGCCACACTTTGGTGGTTTGTCTCAGCCTGTAACGGAATTGAGTAACAGCGATATCACATTTGGTGCAAATGCTGCAGTTGCGTAGGGTTGGAAAACTTAACACATTCATACTTCGGTTCTCATGAAATCTGATAGCTTTAATGTCGTGGTTCCCTCTAGGCGTGTACCTGTTTTTCTTTCGCTTTTTTCACGTATCGGTAAAATGAAGTGTCTTTTTATACTAATTTTATGATTTCGCGTTATTTTGTCACCCCGGCTCCAAATGACTGAGGGAATTTTATAAGAAAGCTATAAATGTGTGTATTCCCCATGTTTACACAGCGATTCCATGCATGTAAGCTGTTGCCATGACTGAATTATTTCCTTTAGTTCTTCAAGTAAAAGCAAAGATGCAGTAGGAGGAAGTTGTATGGGACAGACACGTACTTTTAAGTACAGTTTAGAAATGTATTGACGGATGTCATTGAACTCTCCGAGGGAAATCAAGGTGATGGCGTCCGTGACAAAATCACATGACATTGACAGCTGGAAATAGTTTTAAAGATTCTAGCGACAGACAACAAATTATACCGTTGCTACGCACCCCAATTTTTCACAAACTAAAAGATTCCGGCTTTCAAAATTACCTCGGCTAAAACATGAGTTTCTTATGTGCATTATCATAGTGGGAATAAAATACAATACCTTCATGTCCGTCCGCCTGTTCATATGGATCAGCACAAGAGGTTACCATATATTTGTATATTGGAAATATATGAATATATTTCGAAATGTCTAAAATTGCTTAAAATCGGGAAAAGTACAGGGCACTTCTTTAAACACATTCATTTTAATGTCGATGTTAATAAGCGTAAAATCTCTGTTTCCAATGGAAGTGTTATTAACTACACTGGTCAACAAAGATTTTGCCCACGAAGAAATATGTCTTTTTCTGATATATATTTTTCCACAATTTCTCTATCACACACACTTTTGCTCCAGGTTAAATGACTCAAATCTTCTGCTCCAGGACATTAAGGCGTTTTTTTTTTACTGTGGGCACTATGAATAATTCAACGATTTCTTCTCCCAGGAAGAGGGTGTGGTGTATTATAATGATGTTTGTTCCGTTATGGAAGTTCTTGGCCATGAATTTAACCCAGAATAGTGGCGCTTATTCATTGACTCGTCAAAAGTGAGCTTGAAGTTGATTCTACTCTATAACGGAAATAAATTACCCTCCGTTACTTTGGCTCCAGCAGCCAACATGAAGGAATGTTAAGAAAGCATGAATCTAATGTTGGGTAAGATTAAGTATGACGAAGTTAAGTAGAAGTTATGTGCTGATCTCAAGGTTGTGGTACTGTTACTCCAAATGCAAAACGAGTACACAAAATACTGCTGTTTCCTGTGTGAGTAGGACAGTCGGGACAAGAAGAATCACCGTGTAAATATACTGTGGCCTAAGCGAACATTACTGACGACAGGGGAGAAAAATGTCGTCAATCCTTCTATCGTTCTTCCGGAGAAACATTTTTCGCCCGCTTTGCACATAAAGCTGGGCCTCATGAGAAATTTTGTGAAATGTATGAATAAAACCGGCCGTGGATTCGAATATTTGAGGAATAATTTCCCAAATGTGAGTGACGCAAAATTCAAGGAATGTAAATTTATAGTACCCCAGACCACGGAACTGATGCAAGACAAACAGTTCTACGAAGACCTGAATGAGACTGAAAGAAATGCGTGGTTGTCTTTGAAGAGAATTTGCAAGGACTTCTTAGGAAATCACAAAGCAGCGAACTATCAGGATGTTGTGCAGGACCTGTTGACTACGCACAAAGCTACGGGATGCAATAAGAGTCTGAAAATCCACTTTTGGATACTCAATTGAATTTTTTTTTCCAGAACATCTCAACGAAGTCAGTGACGAACACTGCGAAATATTTCACCAAGACATATTGGCTACGGAAAAGCTGTACCGAACAAGTGGACCTCAAGTATGTTGGCAGATTATTGCTGGACACTAACGAGGGATATACCTTAAGTCAATTACAAGCGAAAATCATACGCCTCTACAATTAAAAGGCAAGTTTCTGCCTGTTTCATTAGTACGTAAAGTACTATTTTGCAAAAATATAGTTCTCTCTGTATCTTTGAAAATCTGCCTGGTAGAAAAATTCTGTTTATTCAGCATAACAAGTACTGAAAAGTTTACCTATTGAAGTACGTGGGCCGAAAGAAATGTTACATTTTGTTGTCCAGAGTTTTTTATGTTAGCCGAAGATGTGCAATAATTCTCCCTCACGTCAAAATGTTATTCCGTACACAAATTGTTTAACTTTTCTTAAAAAGTTTAATGGTTGAAATCATAAAATTTTATTTTTGTCAACACAAAATTTGTTCTGACTGTTCGGTATTTTTGTCAACAGACTGCGTGACTCTTAATGACCTCCTAAAATAGAATCTCTGGACAGGAGAAAATATACAATTTAATTTTCTCCACAACATTATCCTCTTAACCATTAACCAGCTAGCATGGAAAATATTTTGAACTCATAATAATACCAGCATATGGCAGATGGGATTTAATTCGGCGTGTAAAGGGTTTATGTTGCCATCCTTCCTCTTTCCACAGCGTAGCAGTAATCATTGTGTTGGCTATGCCAAATCGAGGTTCACCACAGTAACCTGCATACCGGTACTAGTGAAGTGCAGCTGATCGAAGAATTGCAACAGATCCGTGCATTACGTTTACTGTTCCGCCGCTGATATTGCCTCCTAAGCAACGTAAAATCAATAAGAAGACTTGTAATGTTTAAGATAAGAAATGTTAGTGTAGATCATTTATATGACTTCTCAGACTTTATGTGAGGTCAGAGTGAAAAAATTTATAACAGCACACAACCAATAATGCAGTTTGTTTTATTATGATAATCCCCAACATTATAGTCAAGGTCGAAGACGACGTTTCCTGGCCTTCACTTGAATAGTACTATTAATTTTGTAATTATGGGATATAAATTGTTTCAGTTGCAAACACGTGCACTACTAAGGGTCAGTGACCATCCTTGACCTAAAATAAGGAAAGGGTGTTGCGAAAAATTGGGCAATATTAGCAGAACCCTCATGTTTTACCACAAAGTCGGAATCCCGTGACTTATATTTGTGAAATATGTAGTCTTACTTACATGTGAGAAATTGGAACATGTAGGTCATCATTATGTTTAAGGTAACAATTTGAAATTATTAAAGGAAGACGAAATACGTATGACGTGACAATGCCGAATTCTGAATCGTTTAGTATGATTTCTGTACGATTTTAGAACTTTATTGGTAACAATAATAAAATAGAGGGAAAATAGTTTGTATAATATTTTACGAAGTGTGATGTGATTGCGTAGAAATTTTGACCTTGTAGATACGGGAATGCTGGAGTGGTACCAATGTTATATTGGTGGTAAATCTGCCTGGGGTATTGAGGAGTTGGTTATTCAGTAATGTTTATAAAACTAGAAATTGAGCTGCGAAATCTAAAATCCATATTCTAACCGAAACAGTGATCCGTATACGTCGAATAAACTGGCGAATATAAATACAAATATAATAGTGGCCTTAGGATTACTTTAAAAACTCTTTGTATAATTTTACTTTTTATATCTTATTACCATAAAAGCGAAGTTGCTTCAGACCGAAAAATATAAATATGGGGTTTGCATTGGCAATAATTTTTTAAGTATTTGCATTGTGTTATTTGTGATGACTATACACTTGTACTGAAATTCTTTGGTTGGTGGTCTTTTAATCATTGTTACAAGTAAAGCTGTGCATGTAGTTAGTTATCTGTTGTTACATTTCGCCCGCCTCTGTCCTGACCAGAAATAAGCTGAACCAATGCGCAGATGACATCACTTGTCAATCCACGAGCTACTTTATTATTTTCTTTGCCCAAATAAACTTTCGCAATCGACATATACTTCGTGGCAAAATCACGCAACATCCAAATTTTGATTCCGTACTTGCTTGGTTTTGTTGGCATATATTGCCGGAATCCACTTCTTCCTCTGAATGGAAGTAATTGTTCATCGAT
>Ga0123357_10006582_pt1 | contig 14215 bp, 13 predicted proteins | sample TergutEmb28metaG_FD_89873 | JGI IMG/M metagenome (GOLD analysis project Ga0123357, IMG submission 89873) | Embiratermes neotenicus P4 segment gut microbial communities from Petit-Saut dam, French Guiana - Emb289 P4 | ecosystem: Host-associated > Arthropoda: Insects > Digestive system > Gut ... | reverse complement strand
CATGTGGGGACAGAGAAACTAGGAGAGAAACTGCAATTATTATACGTAAGTTGAAAATACAGTAAAACAATACATATGAACCTATTTTTTTATTTACAGACTTTTATTTTAAATTATTCCTTCGTTGTAATCCTAAGTGATCATATTTTTTGTACATACTTTGTTTTATTAAAACACAACCCTTTGTAAAACGGAAACCTGTGAAAACTGGAAAAAAATACCAGAACGATTGCGTTCCGTTTTAGGCAGGTTTTACTGTATCTAAATTTTCACTTTCAGACATTTAGTACCTCTGCTATTTGGCATTTTTAATTGCCTGTTTTTGAAGAAGTAGCTGATGACTAGCAGTTTCTTGGCAATGTAAGGAATAGTTGAGAAGAGAAGGAACACTTAGTAAGATCTATAGAAACAATGTAATTTGTTTTCTCTGTATGTCCTTTGCTGCTTTAATTACCATAATTACCTGAACGCAAGATGGCTCTAATCTAAGATGACCCCCCAAAATAACGTGTCTGCCAAAGGAAAATGTATTTGTCCAAATCTAAGATGACTCCTCATAAAATGTCTGCTAAGAAAATATATTTTACTGTTAATTTTATGCATTTAATACACAAATCATTTCAGATTCTATCTGCCTTTATCAACCATTGTCAGTCTGTACATCTTCGGGGTCAGTGCCTTCATCTTCCTCACATGAACTCCTAACATTCCTCTCGTTTTCGCTGCCATTCCACAACATATCAACATCAGTCTCATCCAGTGCATTGGATATGAAGCACTTCTTACCAGCCCTCACAATCACTTCTGGTGCAATGTGCTGTTATGATTCACATTGACTTTATTACTGTTGTATAAACTTACTTGAACCCACGAAGATTCTAAGTTTTCTGCACGGAGGTTGTTAGTGGTGTTAAGAATTTAAATACGTGTGTTGTGGATTTTTGTGTCCTGTCTGTAGTCTGATCAGTTTGAGTTCATGGCTCTTTTTATGGTTTATAATTTGTGGGTCCGTCCAGGTTTTATTTTTGATTCTTATAGTTAATTTTTAATTTTTCAATAGCCATTTTTTTGTTACTAACCTTGAACTAGATCTGTTCTCAGGTACGTATCTTAACATGCTTTCATTTTTGTGGTGCCTAATGATTGAGAATACCCTAATCTAAGGGGTCAACCAGGTTAGGTGCGTCTTTGCATGAAAATGGAAGTGGGGCTGGCTTCCGCAACATTGCATGTCTTTAAGAAATTTGATGATGGACAAAGTCCCAAAATAAGAAGATTGTTTTAGGCAACTTGCATCATGCTCTGTTCTATCTTTTGGATTTCTTGACTTTTGTAGTCGGGGATCAATAGGTTGTCCCGAAATGTCGGTATGGAATTACCACTCTACACAGCATAGTATCTGAGAAGAGTGCAGATCACACATGATTTGGCCATGCAGGCCTTTGTTTGGCTCCACATGGTATGGTTCAGAGAGTTCTAGTTTGCTGCGGTCCAGTTCAGTGCGTCATACATGAATTTAAGACAACCTGACATATTTGTGTGCCAAATTTAGGGCCAAAATCTTGTCTTGCATTCGAGTAAATTAGGTATAATCTTTGTCATTGATGTCCACTTGGAAAGCTTCTCAGTGCAAGATATTTGTTGGAGTTATCTTTTATTGTTGGTGTGGGTCCATGTTATGGTAAGCACAAATGTATTGGAACTGGGGGTGTCACTTTTCTTTTGATGTATTGTATGGGTGTTGTTGCTTGAGAAATAAGTAATATGTCCAGTTACCAGTCCCCAGAGCTTTTGTTATTGTAGATAGTTTGCTATATTGAGAATTTTTGGTACAATTTATTGCTAGTTTTCTTTGCGTACTGGTATTGACTGCTTTCTTTCTCTCCCTGCTCATGAAGGATGGGGTAACTGTAGCAGATGTAGCTGTGTGGAGCATCTTGTTCCCTCTAGCAACAGGAGCCAAACATCAACAGGAACTGTTGTCAGAACAGAGCAATGTACACCGCTGGTATTCGCATCTCAGTGTGCAACCTGAAGTGAAGGTATGGTGAAGCACTGCATGTCAACTCTCTTACTGGCATTGCTTGTTAATTTGTTAATTCTGAAAAGCTCAATAAAAATGTGCTTTTAAGTTGTGTCCATGTTATGAATTTTTCTTCAATGAAGGTTTAATTTTAATTAGGTGGCAGTTGAACAGTTGTGTCCTAAAGTGGGATTGGATGCCTACCACAGCTTGGCAAATGCAACTTGGTATCCAGTTAATGCTGTTCTATCTCAGATGGAAAGAGTGTCAGACTCACGACTTGGATCTGTAAACAGTCTCGATGTAAGTTCTTGTAAATCATAGTGGAATAGTGTTTTGGGGTGTTCATGTAACATGAACTGGGAAATACTAACAGCTATTCTCAATAATACTTGAAGAGAAAAATGAAAATGTGAGCCTTGAAGCTTTTACATTGTTGGTAATGAAGAGTCTGTCCTTCTGGGGCATGATACTGTATCATTTGTTAATTGTTACTGAACATTTCAAAAGACCAATGCCTTTTCTTCATCATGGGTTTCAAGGTCTTGTCAAGCCTCTTAGACCCTTTTTCGTTGCAGACACGTTTTCCATACAATATGAAGATCGTGGCTGTAAATATTTCTGATTAATTGTATGTTTGTGGAATGTGCTGATGGTTGTTTATTTTTCCATGTATTGAAATGAAGACAAATTTCAAATGTTAAGAATTGCCATACTGTCTTCAAGTGTGTGTGATCAACATATTCATTTTTCTCTGTACAGGTGTCCACACTGAAAGTAGCATGGCATATTCATGTTGAAATTAAATTTGTAGTGTTTGGATCATATCACTGCATTTATTAGGTGGCAGTCTTGTAAGATTCTTTTATAACTCAAACGTGGGTTGTAATATGTAATATGAGAAAGTTGGGATTACTTTGACTGTGCCATAGGTTTGGATTTTGTGCATCTTTTGTTGTACATAACTTGTTTCTACAGAGATTACCTCAGTTCATGTCCCTAGGAAAATATGATGCCAGCTTGTTTAAGGGACACAGCCCATGGGTTCTTCCTTTTGTCAGTGCTGGAATATGATGTGGTTGCTCAGACATATGTTATGAGTTATAGAGAGCAGATGGACACTGCATTTGAGAAATTTATTCTTTGAAGCAAAGAGTTTATTTACAGTACTTTATCAAGGCATGCATCGTGGAAAAATATTTCATCCAGCAGTGTTATGTAAAAGAAGAACATACAGAATAGTGGCAAAATTTTGAGTGATAGGTGGTGGACAGAAGGAAAATGTGAAAATATTATGTTTGAACTGAAGAAAAATTGGATGCTACTGGTGTTTGAATAGAAACAAGTGTAGGAAATTGTTGTGCTTGGTGGCTATTCAAAGGAAGGTGTCAAAATCCTCTGCTCATGGGGCAACAAAACTTTTAAAATTTTGCCCATATAAAATTAGAACCATATAACAGCTCTTTTCTTTAGACTGGGGCAGAAGAAGCCAGTATTGCAGGTGGTTTCAAGAATTGGAATCCAGTGGATTTTTTGATCCAGAACTCGTGTTTTTCTTGAATGAGGCATGGTAGGGTTTCTGTAATATTTTTAAAGGAAAGGCAGACCATTTTTGGAAATCTGTACTAAAAGCCTGGAACATTCAGAATAGAAAGGTGGGGACACATTTTAAAAATAAGATTTTTCACGGACAAGCTACGTCTCTTACATACACAGGTGCTTAAGTCCACTACATAAGACCCTTTTGCAATTGTATGTTCATTATATTTTTCTCTAACACTAAACAGATCCAAAAATACAGTTATGCATTTTCAAGGAAACATTAAGTAGTATTAGGAAGGCAGACTGTGTAGCATACACAAGCAGTGGAATGTCTGTGGAATAGTCAAAAAATTTGCTGTTTATCACCACTAATATTTGTCATGTGTATTTAGAAAACAGGGAAACAAAATATTATAATAATGTTACCATATATGTACTGTTATTGCAGTCTGTAACTGACACATGCCATGATCTGGAAGGACCTGGCCTGTCCTTTGTGGAATACTTTTCTGAAGGATAGACTTCTTCAAGGAAGCGTTGCTCATTTAAGATTAATTTATAAAACTATACACAAGTGAGACCTGAGTAGTGTGTTTTTATGATCTCAGCTTTCACAGTTTCTAGCGTCAGAGTATTCCTCTCGTCTGACCATAGGTAATTGATTAAAGAAAATTACTTTTAATGGCACCATTTGAAACCAGAACTGCAAGTGAAAACTGAACCAAGTAGCTGATGTTCTTTGCACCTATGCTTTCTTCCTTGAAATGATGGAATACACCACTCCATTTGTCACCACAAGTGCTACCTGAACTTTCGTGTCATTCTGTTGACTTTCATTTGCAATATTTCTTCACACACGAAAAAGTTCTTCATCCATAGTAAAATTTGTGACAACAGTTTTTATGAAATAGTAGTATTTTTGAACACATTTCCAATCATGCACTTTCTTCATGCTGATCTTGAAGAGGTGCAAGAAAAAGAATACACCATTCCTGCATATGCCCGGTACAAGTTGTGTGGAAATCATCACACTAGCTTTGAAATTCCTGTTTGATTTTATTGTGTACCCTAGATTATATTACAAACACAACATGGATGAAGTGAATGTATGCTGATTTTAGTTAAATGTATTGGTTGTGTTTGGTTGAATTTCTTATATATATATAAAAAAAAAAAGGGAGGATGTACTGCCTAGAAAAATTCCATAGGCTATTTGACCATTGTCCTCTAACTCATTAGCTGAACTTTCACAAGAGATGTAAAGAAACACTTAGATTTTTTGTGCTGAAACTTCAACAACAGTTTATTTATTTCAGTTTTCACTTCAAGTATACTTGTGCTTGACTTTTCAGTATTCTGAATGTCACAGGAACAAATTGTTAGCTGACTGCCAAGGAAATGAAGGATGGTAATTGCAAGGGATTTAAAAAAAAGGTTAATTTTAAACAGGACATTTTTCATGGGAAAGGAAATAGGCTTTCAAGGCAGGAAAAACTTCTTTGGTTCTTTGAACTGCTGGTAAGAAGGGTAACCACCTTGTCTTGCCACGTCTTAGGAGAGTCTGATTTTCCATTTCTGTAAATTCACAAGAGGACTACAGGGCTTCAAAAGGTACAGCAGAAACGTGAAAGTGGTGGTAAATTTTTCCTATGATTGATTGAATATCAATTGGTAAGCAGTCAGAAGCTATCTGAACAGCATTATCCACAATAGCAGCAGAAAAGTCAACACTGATCAAATTGTTGGCTATTTTTTCATTCAATTTGTGGTACAAATTGTCTTTCTTTTCCATATCTTACCTCCAGAATTTGTATTTGTGTTGTCTGCAGAGACTTCTGTCACTTTGTAATAAAGTACAAACTTCTTGAAGAGTTCCAATGTATAATAGGATACAAGATCAGTAGTTGCTCTACCCAGACTTATGTAAGACCTTCACCATCAACCCTTTCTCAGGATGATAATATCTAATAAGAAGTGGACGGACTTCCACTGATTAGAATAATCAGCCATAACTGAAATGAAGCCTTTTGCAGACCATTCAGCACTTGTTTCTTTGCAGGTGGTGCTATGTCCTTTGTGATAATTATCTTGGCTTTTGTCTGAGAGCATGTGAGTTTTTGGTTGAAGAGATCTTTAATTATAGCCATGGTGCAGTTGTTCGACTGTGGTTGTGAATTGCTGTGTGGAAAGCTAATGTAACTTCCTGTGCTGCTACTTGTCTTCGCATTTCACCAGCAGTTTTTACCTGTTTATTGTGTTTTTCAATGCCCCACTTTCTTTGTTTTCACATGGTTCAAAATAGTCTGACCGCCTTTAATGCACAATACAGAATGGTGCACTACAAAGTGTGCTTTCCACATTTTCACCTTGTTCTCTGATGGAAGGTAGTTCACTTCTTATTCTGCTCTTAATAGTGCACTTTCTTCTTGGTGTGATGACCCTCATGGCAGTTGATAAACAAATGGATCACTCATGTTTCATGTAGACCACTTCTCTGTTTTCAACATCTGAACCAGAAAACAAGTGAAAGATGGAAGAATTCATTCTACCAATACACATTGTTGCCAGCATTAGCAAACAAATGCCTGATTGATTTCCCCCAGCACACACATGAAACCACCGATAATAAACATTAAACCTGCTAACCATCAGTGCAAGGTATGGACAAATTGCACCATTACAGTGATGTAAGTGAGAAATCTGTTGAATAAAAAAGTAGAAAAGTTCCAGGAAAATTGGGATGAATGGACATTGGTCTGCGTGCAATGGGAGTATAAACAGCCAGAATAATGGGTACTAGTGTTCTCAAAATCCCCAAGTAATTCATGAAGTTTATTTGCATGACCTTAAAGTCTTGTGTGCAGTGAATGCACACAAAATCACAGGGCTCCTGTTTTCCAAAGTAACAGTAAATTCCTATGACTACATTTGGTTAATTCTGGCATAATTCATTAGACTATTAAAGAACAAGAAAGAATGTACAGGTACTTCTTGCAGTATAATGCTGTAAGCCATGCAGGTGATTTTTCAAGGGCTGTTTGAGGGTAGGTATCCAGCAAATGGTTGATAACTTGCAGTTTGTGGCCTGCTAGATCTCCATGTGCTTATTGTTTTGGGGAGAGAACAAGAGATTTTTTATGCCAATTGCTTTTTTTGGGGGGGGGGAATGAAAAGATAATATCTGAAGAAAAATTGCTAATATTAGAAGACAAATATTTGAAGATTATGTGAGGCCTGTGTATAACCTGGAGGTTGGTATTTCAAGACTACAAGGAAATAAGGAAACTTGAACTGCAGGGAAAGAGCAGCTTCTGAATTTTGGCAAGTGCAGGCTACGTGTGCTGTAGATATTCCATAACAGTTGCCATGCTCAGTGACAGATCTTCTTCTTCTTGAGGCACTACAACTTCAGAGAAGTTTTGGCCTTCTCAACAAGTTTCTTCCATTTGGTGTGGTTTCTGATGCATTCCTTCCAGTTTGTTATTTCCATCTTTGTTATGTCGCTCTTTACATCGTCTTCCCATCTATTTTTAGGTCTTCCTAGCGATCTTGTTTGTGCGGGTGACCACAGATCTATTGGTGCACATTGTACTACACGACAGCATCACCTATGTGCGCAGCTTGTAAAGTTGTAAATGCAACTACAGTCCAGCAGTTAGAAGAAAATATGTAAGAGAGAGGAAGTAAAAGAACACCAAAAAAAAATTGCACAGTGAGGAGTTTTTGTGTTCCTGATATATCATTAGGGTATTCAGATTAGTAGGATAAAATGGTTTGTGCATGTAGCTTGAATGGGAGAGATGATGGGTACACACAAAATTTTTATCTGAAAACCTGAATGAGGGGACCCCCTGGGGGACTGGCTTATAGAACATGATGAAATCACTCACAATGCTGAAGTTCATGAGATTTCAAAATAAATCATGAGTGTGAGAATTGAGCCATTTTTGCAGTATAATTCTTTATGTTTACTTTATGATGCGTTTTATTGAATTAATGTAATGACTTGTTACACGATTTTGTTAAAATCTTTGAAGATGAAATAACAGTGCTGTATGTATTTGTGGATTTTCTTATGGCCCTTTAATGGATTTAACTTCTTTGATCAGGTTCATGGTAAGCAATATGGCAGTCAAGTGCACATTTAAAAGATTTGCTTTTCAGCTGAACTGTCTTTTGCCTCCAAGTTATGTGAAAGTAATTTCATTACCACACACATATGTCATGTATATGCCATGTGTAGGTACTTTCTGTTATGGTGGTATTTATGGTCTATAACAGAAAACTAAAATTTGTTACTGAATTCAGAATTGTAAAGGGTTGTGTTTTAAGAACTGTACATGCATGTTTATCGCATGGTATTAATATCAGCTGACAGTTATTCATGTAATTGTTTCTTTAACACAGTAGTGTGATGTGTGTGTGTGTGTGTGTGTGTGTGGGTAGGTGTGAGGTTGGATGCCTTTATGATGAATTAATGCACCAAAATCTCAATTCAGAGACCTGCTGTCTTAATTTGAAAGTTTGATGTGGTCACAGATGGAGAACAGTGGCATACAGTAGTTAACCACATTGACTTTGATGATGGAGACAGAGCAGGTGTTTTGAATGTGAATTTTTAACCGAGTTTTGACTTGGCTGATAACCTGAGAAGATAGTGAATGTGACATTTATTATGGATTCTGCCTGCAGGGTATGTCCAAAGAAACAGCACTCACAGAAGCAGACATTAATGCGGCAGCAGAAGCATGGCAAAATGGTGCTGCCAGGAGACCAAAACCCAAGCCCCAAGTTTCTCCAGTGTGAGTGATCCATTTTCATTTTCCTCATTTCTTATTTTTATTCCTGAATTATTGTACATGCATACTTGTTCAAGCATTATCACTTGTTCCGTTACACTTGTGTGTGAATTAGTGTAGCTTGATACTTTGTTATTGCATGATCATGTATGATTATCGTTGGTTGACAATTCAAATTGAAATATTTTAATTTTAATTTTGCTGATTTACATGAAATTTGAAGGTACAGCACAAGAAGATTGCTGTCCTTTTGCATATAACATCATATAGTGTAGTAGATACTCATTGGTCCTGAAGGTTGAGGCACCACATTCTCTTGAAGTTTTGGTGACTGTGTACAAACCATGTGGCATTACATTTCAGAAAAAAGTGGTCTTCAAAACAAGTTGCACTTAAAGTACGCTTGGGGTATATGTACCCACTTGGTGGTTTCATATTCAGTTGTGCATGATCTTTCGCAGACTGTCATGAGAAGCTCATCCATAGGGCTTCAGCTTTGCATATGAAATGGTAAAATTATTCCCATACTTCATCCATGTGCCTTGAAAGTAAAAAGGAGAGTTAAGATAAAGCCCTGGGCCTTGAGCAGTCAGCATCTCATCTTTTCACTGATATCAGTCACCCCAGTTTGAAACAATCTTCATACAAAGTAGATCTTACCAGTTACTAAACATTTTAACTGAGCATGATCATTCAGTGATGAGGATTTGAGCCGATTTTACATGTTGCTTCCCAAATTCTCAGAATTCCCAGAATGATTCATGGCACAAGCACATTGTGCAACAGAAGATCAGTAGCTGCTGCTTATGGCTTGATGTTTGGAATATTTCACATGATTGTTGTCAGAATAATACAGTACTTAATTCTTATTATTTATTGTGAGGATTTTGACTGAATTAAATTTTTCTTTCATGACACCAGTAAATGCACCTGTGATATATACAGATCTTGCCTCTGCATATTTTGGCATTGTGCCATCCACAGGGAGCTCTACACCAAGATTTACAACTTACTAAAATATCATATATTACAAAAGTAATGCACATTACAGTATTCCTGCAGCTACTGTAAAATCTGGGTTTCACAAATGGGGATTAAAGTAGTGTTTCTAAAAGTACAATATATTAAAACAATAAAACAGTACTATTTATTATGACATTTTTATTAAATATGGTTAAAAAGTTGTGTGTTGCTGTGTTGCAATTTTTCTTTGTACACAAACATCTAATTTACGTTTGATCCCTTTTGGATCTTGTCCCTGTCTGACATGTGTTAGGGGTGACTGTCACAGTCACCCTTAACATGGAATTGACTACATAATGTACAGGGACAAGGCCCATAAGGGATCGAAGATGAATTAGATGTTTGTATACAAAGAAAAACTATAATGTAGCAACATACTAATTTTGAACTATATTTAATGAAAATGCCATATAGTGGGTCCCTGTCACCATGGCATGGCGTGTCCTCAGGTTGAGGATGGAGGAACGGCCTCTGATAAGGAGGGTAGCTGCGAATAAATTGAATAAGCAGTCACGGACAACCGGCAAGGGGTGGTCATCCAGCTTGGGGGTTGGGCGAGTTGCTAACAAACCCTCCCTGTAAAACATTCATGTTAAGAAACACTCACATGCGGGATGATTCCTCTGTAGACAAAACTATCCGGAGGTAAACTACGCCCCCACTCGGTTCTCCGGGTGGGGAGCATACAAAGAAAGATGAAAATAGGTACTTGGAACGTTGGGAGTCTATATAGGGCAGGGTCCCTTAAGGTAGCAGCGAGGGAATTAGCGAGGTATAAATTAGATGTAGTGGGTGTGCAGGAGGTTAGGTGGGACAAAGGGGGCACATTAAGAGCAGGGGATTATAAATTTTTCTACGCAAAAGGAAATGAAAATCATCAATTATAAAATCAAGAAGAATGAGATGGGCTGGGCATGTTGCGCGTGTGGGTGAGGAAAGGGGGGTGTATAGGGTTTTGGTGGGGAAACTGGATGGAAAGAGACCACTGGGGAGACCTAGGCTTAGATGGGTGGATAATATTAGGTTGGATCTCCAGGAGGTGGGATGTGGGTATATGGACTTGATTGGGCTGGCCCAGGATAGGGGCAGGTGGCGGACGCTTGTGAGTGCGGTAATGAACCTTTGGGTTCCATGAAATGTGGGGAATTTCTTGACTAGCTGCAAACCAATTAGCTTCTCAAGAAGGACTCTGCACCATGGAGTAAGTACGTATTAAATGAAAATGTCATAATGAATATTACTTTTTGTAAAATGCACGTTTTACATAGGCTGCAAGAATACTGTTATGTGCATTACTTTTGTTATATGTTATATTTTAGTAAGTTTTAAATCTTGGTGTAGAGCTCCCTGAGGATGGCACAATGCCAAAACATGCAGGGGCAAGATCTGTATATGTCAAAGGTGCATTTGTTGATGTCTTGAATGAACAGTTTAACACATTTGATGTTTGTAGGGCCATGCATCATAATATTATTCCTATACTAAAAACAACTAGATGCACCAGTGTATCAAATTTATTTATTTTAGAATGACACTACATGTTTCTTCACAGTATCTGTTTGACAAATGCCTGTTACTGTATGTACAGTCTTGTACTCCTGATGATGGACGGAAAGACCGTCCGAAACATGTAGAGTGTCATTCTAAAATAAATGAATTTGATACACTGGTACATCTATTTGGTTTTACTATAGGAATAAGTTTAACACATATTTGCAGTTTATGAAATTGTTCTTTGAAAAACCTGGAATTTCTGTGTACTGAAGATGCTTGTTTTGCATGGATTGTTGTTTTTTCCCTTCACAAGAATGAACTCGGTAAACTGGATATGTTAAGATACTGTGGTATCATTGTCATCAAGAAAACATGACATTTGATTTCAATGAATACTTCAGTAACATAGGTGCTAAGAGTTTCTATAATCTAAGCTGCATTTACTTGGGAGGCTGTTGTGATTGTTTGTAGTAAGACTTGTGATTGTAGTTATATAACACCTTTGATCATGCCTGAATTAAAATTTTTATTTATACAAATCAGAGTTGGCACATTTTCCAAATTTTATGCTTTGGGTGTTATGAGAGTATCAGGTAGCTACTGTGTGTTGTCCTACCAACCATCTGTGTAATTGTGATGTCATTTGGAGTAGATGTGTTTCCTGCCATGTGGGTGTTATGCTGTCAGAAGCAGCTGCTAAGAATGTTGGTAAAACCAGAACTGGCAGTGTATGCCACATCTAAACATTAAAGTCCAACAGGAGAGCCTTCACGTTGTAGGGACACTTTTCACTATAAAAAGATACAATAAAGTGTTCCTTGTCCATGCCATGAAGGCATATTGAGGGAGTAGAGTAATAGCTCTGCTCATTCGTAATCTCGTCACCAGATATAAGTGAATGGTTAATTTCACACCCCAGTTGCTTTACTCCTGGGAAGGAACCCCTAATATCCATTGAATTGAAGACTGGATGGGCTCCATAGCTGGTCTGGACATTATGGAGAAGAAAAATCTCTTGCCCCTACCAGGATTCGAACCCTAAACTGGCCAGCCTGTAGCTTAGCCAATATACTAGCTATGCTACTCCGGGCTTGACTTTTCATCATATTCGGGTTGAATCATTTGATTTCATACAGGAGAGATTTTGAAATGGGTCCTCAGTCTTTTTCTCTTAATTAGCTTTTTTGCATCCTGATTTGCTGTTGAATCTTAAGCCTGTGTTATTATTTTAATATTGTTCTACTCAAAGAATAACATGAAAACTAGTCTTGATGAAAATGAAGGGTGCTTCCATGTGTTTGTATTACAAGAGAAATAAAATGTGTACCATAAGCATTTCGTACTTGCTAGTTTTTATTCAGTTGCTAAAGAAATGTTAATGTAGATGTTTCATAGAGAAGTGTTTTACTCTAAATGGAATTTCGCCAAATTTCAGAGCGTCATCGTTCGTATTGTATGACAGTGCAACACCTGTGTGTGCTACCTCACTCTGTAGAAATCTTGAATTGTGTCTCACATTATATTACTGATGAACAGGGTCTCATTTGTCGTACACTTCCACTTAAGTTAGGTCTTACAATTTCTGTATAGTCAGGGAGCACTCAGTATTGCTCCTTACTGCAGGTGTAAACAGCTCTGAAATTTGAAAAGTTTGAAGAGAACGCCCTTAATTAGTTTCTGTTGTAACTTTGAAAAGCAACTAGAGGAGTAACTGCCATTTTGAGTAGGCTTGTGAAGAAGCGCATATATGTGTGTGCCTAGTTCAAGCCTGGGAGGTGTCAGGATGGAATTCTTGTGTTGGGTGTTGATATTTAATGCTGACACTAGAACATGACCATTTCCAACTTAATATTTAGTTCATAATCGCCCAATTTTGTGTGTAGCACGGTTTTAAAAATGTTTAAACCATTATGCTGAGGAAATGTGCGTGAAACTGATTGTGGTTGTTTCTTTCTTTAGGTTGCCTGTGCCTGGAGAGCATAATGTGTTAATATCATCAGCACTACCATATGTAAACAATGTCCCACATCTGGGAACTATTATTGGATGTGTCCTGTCAGGCGATGTTTTTGCAAGGTATGTCACATTTCATTTCGACGTTGTATCAGAGGCCAGTATTGTTGCACTGTTACAGTTTTCTTCTGCACTCTTAATGTAAAGACATGAAAAGATTCCATGTTCATTATGCAGAAGCTGCTGTCATGTTATTGCTCATTGTAAACATTTGCAACCAGGGTTGATGTGAAGTGTATAAGGCCTGATTTTGTTAAAACTAATAATGCTACAGATCTGTGAATCCTGTGTAAACTGTAAAATCTGTTATATGAAGTGGAATAACAATTTGTAAGGTGATGGAAGTTTTTATTTAAAAAAAAAAAAGAATGTAAATTTTTCTATGATCTGTATGTAATGGTGATTTATAGTGCTGTAAGTACAGTAGCATTTGTTTAGGAAACTGTTAAATCAATACTAGAAGAAAGTGTGAAAGAAACAGAGTGTAGTTTGTAACTTATGTTTCCAAAGTTTTTATAGTTTTGAATATGCAGGTGCCGTCAGGTTACACAAACCCTAGGTTACATGAACTCTGTTTTACATGTGCTTTTCCGTAAACTGCATTTAAAAAAATACAAGGTGCATAAGTATTACACTGTGCTTTGAACATAAACTTCTGTTATTGGGGATATTTGTTGGCTATTAATGCTTGTCCGACTGATAGATCATGTCACAGAAACTCAGATTTAATGTTTGTGCTTAGAATTGATACCTTCATCTCCACCCAACCTAAACAGAGAACACCTTGAAGCACTGGTGGGCAATAACAAGTAGTGCCATGTGAGAACCAGGAATTAAGTGAATAACAAATAGGAAATTTATTACAAAAGACATTAGAAATAACAGTAACCACATAATCTCGGTTTGTGTGCTGAACAGACAGAGACGTGAGCACGCATGCAGCATGAACACAATGAACATTTTCTTGTTAACATCAGTGTATAATATCTAGAAATGAATCTGGGAAGGCTCCAAAGTCTGTACGAACACAAAGTAAAATACTTGAGTGCTGTTGGGAAAGCAGAGAAACACAGGATAGACATATACCGGGTGTATCAAAATGATTGGAGCAGTTTTGAAGTTGATTATATTCACAAGTTAAATCGGGGGACCATGCAGGCCACATCCGTGGCCTGCACGGTCCCCCCTTTTAACCCCTTGTGACTACTTCCTTTGGGGTTACGTGAAGGACAAAGTGTTTGTGCCACCACAACCCATGAGCATACCTGATTTGAAGAACAGAATTACCGCGGCTGTGGAGACCATCACACCTGACTTGCTG
>Ga0123357_10006581_pt1 | contig 14216 bp, 10 predicted proteins | sample TergutEmb28metaG_FD_89873 | JGI IMG/M metagenome (GOLD analysis project Ga0123357, IMG submission 89873) | Embiratermes neotenicus P4 segment gut microbial communities from Petit-Saut dam, French Guiana - Emb289 P4 | ecosystem: Host-associated > Arthropoda: Insects > Digestive system > Gut ... | reverse complement strand
ATTATCTCCCAAACCGTTCAACTTTGGATATAGGTGTTTTGGGGTTTTTTGGTATAGTTTAACATAAGGAACACCCTCCCGAAGTCTGGTCCGTTCCTCCTGTTACACCCTGTATATATATATATATATCCTATAACCATCACAGCATTTAGTAGCACAGTCCTTTGGGATGCGTATCACGTTGTTATTTAAGAAGATACGCAAGCCAAAAGCACAGCATTTCACAAGCACTAAAACTAGAAGAATATAGATTAAATTTTGTAAACCACAATTCAAACTGCACCATGGCAAATTAACTACCTACTTAATCCACTGCCACATCAACAAAACACATCAGTTTACACGACCATTATATAATTCAATTAAAACTGCTTTGTTGGTCTGAGATTTTATCTTTCCACATTAATCTATTTGACAGACGCACCAATGTAAAATTTACAGTTTTCTATAATCTGCCACATTCCAACAATTTAAATACTTTGGTTCTAACCAAAAAAGGAAGCTTGTTCCCATAATTATACTAGAAATGTGAAAATGACTTTCATTCTAAATGCCCCTCATAGCTTTTGGTATTTCTTCCAACCCAAAACTGAGCTATAAACCATTTGATTCAGTACCTGCACATAACTGCTTAAAATGTCTGCACACTGCAATCAATGTTGTGGATTTAAGGAACTATCATACAGAATAACTTACATACAAAATAAATGCAGTCCTATGAATTGTTTATTTATATAAAACATTCTTCATAACAAACTATCATAAAACTACCTACAGCACAGATGGGAAGACATTACTGAATAGCAATATAAATGAAATAAAACTACTGCACATAGAACTATAAAACTACATGCAATATGGTATCACTGTCTCGGCTGTATTACAATATCTGGTACACATTTCCAAATTACTACTCTCATATTCGAGACCAAATCTTATAAACTGAGGAAAAAATACATGCTACTTGTATATCGTGGGGAAATACAAGACATCCAACTCCAACAAGTTTATGCCTGGTATGTGTTTGTACCACATCAGTATTCCATTTTCACCATCACTGACAATTCAAACATTCTGGCCAACACAACACTCTACCTACAAGGGCAATATGTTGTATCCAAGGGCTCCTGCACACTTTCTCACCATGGTAATCACAATCCCATGTGTTGTATTAGCTTCTTACATTAAAAATGCCATCAGGGCTTGCAACTGGCTGATGGCAACATTAAGCATCCTACTGACTTGGGTACAATAGGAGTTTTGAATGGGACATCACAGAAAGAAACATATGAAGAATACTGTTAACAAAACATCTTACAGGTATATTACGCATTTCTGTAAGAAGAGGCACAAAATAAGTCAGTTTTATACTAAAATAGATACCTCTATAAAGTTACACAGCTCATGTAGTAAGTTACAGGGTACTTTCAAAAGCAGAAAGACACCATAATTCTGGAAATAACACCATAAAACGAATAAATTGCAAAGTCCCTCATAAGTCATATACAAAGAATAACTAAAGCACTCTTTACTACAATCCCTCCACAGTAGATATCCTTCAACAGAACGAGTAAACTGCCACCTTGCACTACTGTGTACTGTTTAGTCACAAGAGCCAAAGAATGAGAGTGACACATTAAAATAACATGGCTTTTCACATTATATACCTTCTTAGTCTCCACAAATATTTCACAATTTTTATATATGGATACAAACAATTTCAATTTTGTTTCATAAAATTATCAACTACACATCATTAATACATACACAACTTTGAAATATGTTTTAATTTAAAGAGATAAAGCAAAGTTCACTGACTTACATGCAGTAGTGAAACTGCACACAAAAATACATCAAATGTAACAAAGACTCAGCCTTCTACCTCCTGCCATATAAAGAATCTTTATAAGAAATAAAAAATGCATGTATTCTAATATGCCGGTTACCACTAAATCCATGACAGCACGACATGATATGGCACTGAATAAAATTTATCCAACCCTTCTGCACACCTAATGCAATAGACAGTAGAAAAATTAAATGTCTCCTGCATTTCATATAATAAATAGCATATGCTGTCTCTCTGGTGCCTCCAGGTACAGTCCGTGTTGGTTTTTATGATTTTTATACAACTCTACAAGAATATAGGATGATTTTCTGCAGTGAGGACACCCAAGGGGCAGATTCTGGTATTTCTACTGTGAGTGATGGTTAGAAGAGGGGAACCCAAGTTCAATGAAAGTTCCACACCACATGGGGACGGTTTGTCACCAGACTCATGAACTAGTTCCCTTTGAATAGGCAAATGTTTTTACTTGTAGCAAAAAAAAAATCACAGATATGTGATTATGGATAAAACTAAAAACCCTCTCAATAACTGGTCAGCCTCTTACCACAAAGGAAACCAGGTTGTCTCTACGAGTATAGAGCACATTAAAATGATGGCATCATGACTGGGTAAATTGAAAGAGTGTAGCAAATGGTTAATGTCCTATAAGTGAAGCACCAATTAATGTTCTGTAACAAGGCAATACAATGACAAGTGTTTCAAACAACATCAACCAGCAGGACCCTCAACTCAGGTACAAAGCTGAATGGAAATTCAAAATATATCCACTAAAATGGCAAACAATCTTAATAAGTTCAGATGGGAAAGCTTCATCACTGGTGTTCCCAACCGTGCTAGATCGTCACTCTTCCCCAATTACCACGTGTCACTCCCTTTATCTTTGTCTCCTACTACCACAATTTTCAAGGTACAGAAAACTCCCGCCATGGAAGCCTGCAGCAGTAGTATCCATTCCTCGAATTCCATGACAAAGAATCATCATAATATCCTACACCCATTTACTTTGATCGCCGTTTCCCCAACTTTGTTTTCTTTTTTGAGTGCACAGCTTGTTGTTCAGCGGAAAACTTGACCTCCTTTTGTTGCCTTCCTTCCTCCATTTCCAGTCTTTCTGTTTGTCCATCTGATTCTGAAATTTGTTTCTGGAGTTTTCGTTTGGTAGCCTTTAGAGCCTCTTTTTCTCTGGTCTGTCTCCTTTCCTGCCATCCTGCCTCCTTTTCAAAACGTACAGTCTGATGTCCAACCAGTTCCACAACATATCTCGTATGTTTCACTTCTCTTTTATTTACAGAATGCGAAGATTGACAGTCAGCCTTTTTTATGGCACTATTCTGTGGTTCCTTCACCTGTTCCAATCGCAAACGCAGAAGTCTTGGCTCCTCTGTTTCTATGACACTTCTTTTCCTCTTCCTTTTCTTTCTGCCTGCATTTGCTTTTGCATGGGATGATTGATTTGCTTCAGTCAACTTCAACATATTTCTTGACATGATTGCTTCTTTATGTCCACGTTTGCCCCTGGCACCACGCCTTCCTGCAATCAAAAGGGATATGTTCATGGACTCAGCACGGAATGTTGACGTGCTCTGCATAGCTGTCCATTCCACAAGCTCTCTCTCTCCTGTAAAGTTTATTCTGCATTTCTTGTACACAATGGTGTATTCACACTCCAAGCCAATCACATAATTTCATCCAATTAAAATGCTGCAACCCAAAGCGACGTCAATTCCGGGAAAACATGAAGGCACACTTTCCTTACATTCTTTCCACATGGCCTCTAAGTTTTCTGTCACTTCTCTTCTTAGCAACAGTCTTTTCTACTTAACAGCATATATACATACATATATATATACATATATATATATGAAGCTTCTGAAAACAGTTCCCATAATTTACAATTTAAAACAAAGTCTCCTACATCAAATTTCACTTCTGCACGAAGGCAGCTAGAATAGCTTGGCCACAGTGACTAGGAATGGGCTAGACTAATGAGCACAACAGAATTTGATTATCCCTGAAGACAGGGACTGCTGTCTTCTCCACAGCTGTCAGGCCAGCTACGCATCCCTTCCAGCTTCTGTCCAACAAACAAGGAAGGCCCTTCCTAAAGGGAAGGATGGCAAAGATGGCCACTTACTTCCATTTTCTGATACTTTCATGGTATTGTGCTTAATTCAGTACACAGAAATTTGAAAAATGTTTTGCATGTTACCCAGCACTAGAGGTTCCATATGTATCAGAAATGTGAATATTGCACAGCTCTATTCAAACATGTAATGATCCAAAACTGTTGAAGACTGCATAATTTAAACATACAACTAACTCATCTCTACACTACACTGGCTATGCAGCACACACAAGAAGTGATGCACTCAAAATCTGCTCCTTATCAAAAGGCTTCAGATCTCACAACTGTCTGTCTCCTACAACCAATAAAGTACCATCACATCTCTAGTACAGACTACATTAGTCACATGCATTTGGCCTTAGAAATACAGCATGAAGATTTTCTTATTTTTGAAGTAACCAAACAATAAATAACTACTCTTGTTTTTAAGCTTTCGCCATGTTCATACTTCATTCACCTGCCTATAAAGATGGAACCGACAGTGAGTTCCGAAACGTCGGCAATTAGAACTCAGACGCCGGGGAATTACCCAAAAAGGAACAAATTACAGTAAGTAACTAACCTCTTCCATCAGTAAAAAGGTACAGCAATGCTTAACACACTGATGATGAAAACTGCCATTTGATTTACATACCCACGTCCCACCAGAAAATTAATAGTATATGTTTTCTCAAAAATGGTAAGGCTACAGGACATATGAGTCTGCACCCTAATATTTTCAGGATTTTAGAACTACTCTGGAGAACGACTAAACTTCAAAAACATGTTACAACATTTGCAACTTATTATTTCACCTGTTAAAGTTTAGGAAGACATTAAAAAAAAAAAAAATTAACTCCTCTTTTATGCAGCAATTATGCTATTACATGAGAAATCAATGGCATGTCACTATTGACTTAAAGGCATGGACAGTCCAATTTCCATTGCTGCCATTAATCCCCAATGTGTTGAGGGCACTCACATATGAACTGCACAGTCTGACCAGTCAACACAGCATTTCTTCTACTTACATATTTTGCTAATTAAAAAGGTAAGAAATGGAGAATCATGTTAAAGAGCAAGGATTCTCAATATGCTCTTCAAAAATATAAAATATAACCCCACATGTTACAATTTCTCTAACCTACAGCCTTAGCATGTGTTTACATGCATATACATTTCCCTTCTGTCTATTATGCCTGTAGATATACAGTGTTTTCTACCTCAACCAAAGCTGTCTTAACCACTTCTGACACAAATGCAATTTTATCATTAAAAACAGCTATAGTAATGCTTTATATCCTTAAACGTACTTCCAGAATGCTGCATGCTACCTATCCTTACCTAGTGTAACATGCCCTGTTATCTGTCGTCACCGCGCATGTTGCTACAACTTCCAATCCTGTAATTATTCCTGCTTTCATCATCCCACAATTCCATCTGCTTGCATTCCAGCTCTTCCTGCCCTACTTTACAGTCTATAATTATCTCCCTTTGCAGGCACACTTTTTACAATTTGCCCAACACTTCTCCTTCTTAACTGCAGTGTTTCTGCTTATGTTTCAAACACTACTTGTTTCTGAAATGGCATGACAGCAGCACATACCAGCAGTTTTCATGTACATTCAATGCCATCAGAGATGCAGTACTTCTGAGTTCAATAATCTACAATACTGTTGCATATGGATTTACTGAGGTCCCATACTGATGAAAATCAAAGCACTGTGACCACTACAGATTGAGTACACTACCAACACACAAGTCTCACTAAATCTTCCTTTAATAATGAAGGGTAGAAGCACAACACAGTACCTGGTTCTTCCCCAGCAAAGGTGCTAGAAACACCTATGCTCAAGCATGATAATCTGTTAGAAAACACAGGCAGCACAGTCACAGGTGAACCAACCATACTCTTCTCAAACCAAACCAGCAATTACATTAGACTGGAAATTACATATTTTTAATAAACCATTCCTCTATGGTGGGGCACACGGTGGTGCAGTTGGGGGCGGCACTGCGCTACAAGCTGGAAGGCTGCATGTTTGATTCCCGATGGTGTCATTGGAATTTTTCATTAACATAATCTGGCCACACTATGGTCCTCGGGTCAACTCAGCCTCTAACAGAAATGGGTACCAGGAATATTTCCTGGGAGGTAAAGGCAACCGATGCATAGGGCCGGCAACCTTACCACCTGCATGTGCGGTCTTGAAATCTGGAAGCCTTAACTTCCTGGCATCCTCAGGGTCTGTCCAGGCATGTACAGGGATTTCTATACCCAACCCACTATGGTACAGTACACTGGTACCAATAAAACAGTGTCATCCTGGTTTTAACAGAACTTGGGCCATCCACTTTCTGCAAAACTGTCTCCAATCCTAGCTACTATGAATATTTCCAAGTAAAAAGTTAACATGTCTCATTATAATGCCTAGAAATACAGGATGATGAGAAGTCACTGTGCACCTGAAAGACTTGTAGCAAACCCGTACCTTCACTGTGCTAGAAGTACGAAAACCCAAACACACTGTAGATGGTGTATATCATTTATGTCAAGTGGTCCTAAAACCCTACAGTTTTTACCCTAGTATTGTCCAGTAATCACTGATTGGCTGGATGTGTGCAAGTGTAGTGAAAATGGTGTTGTAAATTATGTCACACACATATTAGGTAAACCTGTTTCATTCTTAAGGTGTATGTATGGAAGAGGCTGAACCAAAATTTGTGACAGTGTATTATGAATGTGACATATCACACTGTGTGGCCGATTGAAAAGTTCAGAAAAACTACATCAGTTGCAGATGTGCCACAGCGTGGGTATAGCAGGCTGAGTGTCAACATAGGACAAAGTAATGAAAGTTTCTGATCTTGTCCCTGCAAATAAGTATCTTTTATGAATCAACAAACAAAGAACTTAAACGCTGCAGCAGCGAATCGATGAAGACTGGTACCATGTACCAGGTTACACTAACTTCCACAAACAACGATGTGTGGCCAATGGTTAATCCACATGACATTTAGGAGACACCACAGCATGATCAAAAAATTGGTGAATGGTGTGTGACATCACACAACCACCAGATGTTCCAATATGCTTCAAACATCCTATCAACTTAATTACCATGATACGATTCTGTACTCATTCACTGAACAATTAACTGAGGACAAAACTGCCCAGGCCTACTTCCAATAACGTAACACTACAACAAAATATGGTTCCTGTATCCATGGCACTTCTGCATGAAGTCTTCAGTGACTCATTTCCAGGCAATTCTGGCCACTGATATCACCCAATCTTACTCACCCTGATTTTTGTGTGAAGGGTGCAATTAAAAATGCTTTCTACAAATACCATCTAATAGTTCCGACAACCTGAAGGAAACAATCACAACCTATAACAGAAGCATCCTATCACAGTGACCTGGTACCAGACTTGTTAAGGAGAATGCCCTCCACCCTCCCCCCCACCCACACAAAAAAAAAATTGTCTACATGCCTGTGGGGGATACTCTCAACATTTATTGTTAACTGCAAGTACTGTACCTTCAATATTATTGTGCCCACTCTAACCCATATCCTATTTACAATAGGACACAGTGACTTTTCTGTCAGCTTGCAAATAGGCATCCAAACAGGATTCCCCGTCCCAAAGATTTCCTCTCTGTTGCAGGGATAAATAACCAGCCTCAGCAGTATGCAAGAGAGGACCTCTCTTCACTTCACTATGCACTACAGTGGGAAATACTGCCACCTTCCTAATGGTCTTGGAAATTTAGCAAGTTATGAACACAAGGAATGAAAATGCAGCACAGGTTTTGGGTCAAACAGTACACTTTTAAGGAATATTCCTGTACGGTGTGAGCTTACGACACAATCCTATTTGAATGAAATACATAAAAATATCAAACACAGTGAACACCACACAGATAATGTTTTGAAAGCACAGGGTCTGCAAAATGAATCGAGGAAAATTTAAACGGAGGAAACTCAACGACAAGATTATTGACTTCAGATCACTGAAACTATACGATGAAAAACACTACTTCACGAAATATTAAATGTGGGACTCACAGTCATACAATTATTTTAATAAGCAATGAAAACACAAGGCAATAAATAAACTGACAGGCCATACATACTAAATGAACATAGCCTAACACACATGATAACTTCATTGTGACAGCAATCAAAACACAAGTAACATATTGATTATCTAGAATTATACTCAGGCAAGTTATCTTTTTCTAATATTTAGCAAAGCAAGAAATATTCCATGGAAGGAATCTTACCGTCTAATTCTATATGGTGTTCAAAAATAACACGTATGTTTAAAGGTGCTCTAATTACTTCAGTGAGGGATTCTTAAGTCTCTGTTATCACTCAAACACGTAGTTATTCTTAAATAAATGGCATGAAGTAGTGTTGGACAGAATATCAAACTAGTCGTTACTCAACTTCTGTTAAGACCTATTGCAATTATCTGATCTCAGCAAGCTTTAGGTCTTAGAGCACAGTAACAGCATACCAGGCCTGATAGAGAAGTTCCAAGATTTAAATTCTGACAACTGAGATACTGTACTTACAGGGATGTGATGTTAAACCCTTCAAAGCAGGCTCCTTCATCATGTACACACTTGTTCCACCATTCCTGCCACAGCTAGAACTACCTCTTACACTCAGTTTTTCCAGTTACCAAAAACTGCTCTGCTACATTGTATTCAAGTCTACACATTGTAAAAAACCTTTCCACGAGCTTTTAAATTTAGAGAAAAGAAAACTGTCACAGGTGCCAATATTTGATCAGTAGGAGGCCAACAACTCACTTGTGGTACACTGTGTTTAGCCAATAATTGCTACTCAAGTTGAACTGAGTGTACAGAGTACAGTACAATAACTTACATATACACAATGCACGTCAAGATAAAGGAACGCTCCTAGAGCATGTGGCATCAGGAATTTTATTGACTTCACTTTGATTTAATGAAGTCATTTTAATCTCATGCTTCCCACAACCTCTGTCTACAGTATGCCTTGATAAGTGATATAAAAAACTAATCAGAAAAACACTACATAGGGATCCTATTGCACTTTTATTTTGAGATTTCTAAAAAAAAAAGAAAACAAGACTTTTCCACCTGGGTCACAATAGGAAGCACTTTGGAGGATTATCAACTAGGCAGACTATTAGTTTACTCAGCAAATACCTGTAGCACTTCTGCCAATGCAGACACTGTCATGTACAAACAGAAGTTCTGCAACATTATTCAACCACTAACTTCAAAGGAGTAAGTTACCTCACTATTTCAGAGAGTGTTAATGGATAAACTGTTGTTAAGACAAAGAATGATGAAGCACTCGTCTCCAATCAACCTCTGTGTTTTGAGGATTCAAGACTGCTGGGATGTTACACTGTGCTGCCTCACGAACAAACTCCCAGTGTTTCCAGTGCTCTATGCTCCTCCATGTCAGAACCATTTACCAGCCAGAATGATGTAACATCCCAGACCACCTGAATCTTCATCAACACAACTGTGACAACCTCCAATACTCAACACACAAATATTTGACAGGGTACTATCATTTACTCACACAAAAGAATGAAATTCACTTCAATGTGCTAAGTGACAAGCTGTGCACATCACTTACTGATAAAGCATGATACAACCACGCACGTGTGAGAAGTAAAAGCAGAGAGTTCAGGCTGGTGCCTGAAATTTCACAATGTTCAATTACATTTTACTGGAATAAATATCCTAATTTTAAGACAGAATAAAGTGATTTACAAAGTGTACCAGTATCAGGTAAATAATTTCACTTGGGTATGATACATATAAGCAGCAGCATTTCAGAGAAATTGTAACATATTTTCACATTTGTCTGAACGCATTTAAGCCATCTGTAACGTACATTCACTGCATGATAAGGAATTTAATTTCATAATCAACACACTGGTTACTTCATCACAATACATTAACAACCATCATCTTAAAACAATGGTATGGCTGTTGAGTGACAATGAGTAAATAATAGCAGAAACTAGGGAAACTTAATACAACTAGTCACCAGAAAATCAGCATGAACTGCCATTGGGTGAAAGACTGGTCCATCAGTACTAATAAAACCATTAATAAATAACTAAATAATGACCTTCCACTACATGAAGGCAGTTAATCAAGAGTCACATAATGCCTACACTGTTAACTGTCCTTACAGCACTGCAAATTTGTTTAGTCGACTGTGTTCATGGTTATGACACTCCTAACAAAATAATAATATGAGTGATTTCAGACTTCCACTGCTATGTAAATGAGATCTGCACTTTTTTGGGATCTTTCACAGCGTAGAATGGTAATTCCACAATGACATTTCAGGACAACCTATCAGTCCCACCTTCAAGGGTCAAACAGTCCAAGAAGTATGGAGTGCTTGACCCTTGAATATGGGACTGATAGGTTGTCCTGAAATGTTGGTATGGAATTACCATTCTATGCTGTGTAAAATCCAAAAACAACACAGACCTCAATAATAACAGAGAACAGTCACTTTCATGCAGAGAATCATCAAAAACTCACCTAGAGCTGCTCGTTCCTGACTGACAGTGCCCTGTGCCATATCCTTGATGCGAAGGTGTGGACGTGCTACAACCACTAGGGATGGAAATGTCTTGCCTGAGAGTTTGTTGAATGTCACCTCTCTGGAATCAGCCATGGTTGGACTCGATGGTTTCCCATCATCATCAGTCAGGTCCACTACAGGAGCACTTACTGTAATGCACCACAAACATTAATGTAAAGGACTGCTAAACTTGAAAATTGGATATGATTTGTGCAGATCTTTCATCAATCACCAAAGTAGGGAATAAATTAATCTGAGGTTCAGAAATGTACAAATGACAGGTATACATGGTGGTATAATCATACCTTCCCTGATAGATCAAACACAGGCAGGTTTCATTTTATGCCAGGGTTACAGTGAAAAAGTCACATAAATTGAAAACAAAATCCCATTTATAACAGCATATTTCCTGGGGGTTAGGGGACTGATAACCTCATCCTACATACATACATTTCTATACAATATATATATTTACTTGTAATGCAATAAAAAGAGAGACTCACATCCGTAGTATTTGGTACAATTCATTTTGATAGGACTGTGGTAGTCTCGCTACACAAGCAACATAAGTTCAGTGAATTAGCATTTCTATCAGCATCATCACGAATTGTGTACACTATGAGTGAATCTAACATTAAGGCGTATGTTAACAATTAGTTCACCTTTTTCAAGTTGGCTTATTATGTCTAATTTTTCTTCAATACGGACTGTCTATTGCCAATTTTTCACTTGGATTGCACTAGGTGCTGTAGATTGAGGTTTGTCACCCATATTGGTAAGAAAAGCCAATGCTGCTGAAGAGGAAACTAAATTAGCCATGTGATTTTACCACCAACGTAATGAATCCATTTATGTGATGACATAACTGATGTCACTTTCTGCTAGCCTCCAATACAACACGAGAATGGCCATGGATTGTGTATGCCAAATTGTGTTAAAATGAAAATTACCACATACTGTCTATCCCAGATCGTGTTAAAACCAAAGTCACACAAAAATTGCGTATGAGACATATCTGTATTGTCTCATACCAGAACCTTTTCAGAAATCAATGTCACTGTCCAGTAGATGAATCTAAAAAATTACAAGTTTCATGCGATGAAATTTTATGCTACACACAGTTGCTATAAACCCCACGTGTATCTCACTGCTGTGTCTTTTTTAAAACTGGAAAAGTAACATTTCTACACGCTGTATTTCAAGATCAGAAGCAGCTACAAACCGAAAGTAACAACTTAGTAAGATAAACAATTTACAGTGAGAGTGACTATGTGAATGATAAATACAGCAATAATATCACTTCTGCACATAAATGTGTATTAGGGACATGTATTCCCCTTGAGCCAATAGAAAACTTGAATACAAAGTTTAAACTCTTTGCTTCTCTAGCAAACAGCTTAAATTGGAAACAGAGAATAACAGTCTTACCAACCTGGGGCTGGGGTTGTAGATCTCCATGGTTTACTGCCTGGGCCTGTTGAAAGCCCACCAACACTGTTACTTTCAGTGGGTCTTGTAGCAGAACTGGCCCCCTTGCTCGCTACAGGAGATGGGGTCTTAGCGCTGACAGCTTTTTGGTTAGTGGGTGGTTTAGGTGGCTTGATCCTAAGGCTTGGCACTGTAGGAGTGGGTGTTGCTGGTGAGGGAGCAGGAGATGGGGACTTTGATGCAGGAACCTTCTGGGTGCTGGGCACTGTATTTGGCTGCATCCTCATGCTATTGGTACGAGTGTGCACAGTTGAGCGGGTTTGGGTGGTAGGTGCCTGTAACATCATACATGTACTTTACTTATTAGACAGCCAGGAACGTCTAGCGAATACAGTGACTGTACTATAGGGAGTATGACCAAGGAATTGTGGTTTGATTCCTGGCAGGAAAATGAAATTTTTTTTGTTCTCCAAAACATCCAGACTGACTCTAGAACCCACTCAACCTCCTATTCTGTGAGTACCAGGAACTCTGCACAGCAGTAAGGTGGCCAGTGCATAAGGCTGTGCACTCACTTCTATCTAGCGCTAAGGTTAAGAATGAGTAAACTTTCATGGTGTGTATAGGGCCAACTTTACACCTTTGCCTTTACACACACTTACTAAACTCAGAGATTCATTATGCACAATGCACAAACCTTATGACATGATGCTTCTGGAGATGGTAACAAATGAAAGAATATATCTGTGTGTGTGTGTGTGTGTGTGTGTGTGTGGGGGGGGGGGCAGATACAAACTTTATTCTGGTATATTCTTTCTTTGCTAAACCCTTTAAAGATGAAAATTAACCTGAACTTCTTACCATGTGCTAAACACACACCATATCAATTACAAAAAACAATAAGCTAATGCTGTTTAAGGAAATAATTACTGTGTATTTTGAGATCTGTGCAAAAACACAGAAATCACCTCTGTAAGCAGAAGGTACAATTTTTAGATGTTAAATTTGGTGCTACCTACAGTAACTATTAAACTTTACAGTGCCATTTACAATTTCCAATATGATTTAATGTTGACAAAACTGTCACATAACAGCTGCAATGATAGCAGTAATTACCTCTTCAATGCCACATATCACTAATTTACTCTCAAATGATCACATGCTTGATGCAATCCCAAAAAATTAGGTTGATGGCAGTGAGATCATGGCTTAAAGGAGGAAACACCACTGGTCCACTCCACCCCCCTCCCCCCCCTACCAGTTCTTGTCACTCAAGGCTTCAAGAACTTCCAAGCTGAATGACATGCTAGTTTCAAGTCGGATATTATCAATTTCTGCAGTGACACAGTTGCAACATACCCAGAAAAACATGCTTTCTCTGATTGTTTGCAAAGGTACTAATGTGGAAGGTCATTTTATTTTTTAGCTTCTAGTAGCTGCCAAGTATTGGTTGTCAAAACAGAAATTATACACTATACATCTATTACAACATGAAATATGACCCTTAAAATATGGGTCTCTCCAATTTTGCTCTAGTTTTGTCACACTCACTGTTATTTTGATAAACTCCAAATGCTACAACTCATAATGGGTGCAACAGAGCATAAGAAACGTACTTTACTCACTACTGTTGGTGTCTTGGCGAGACTTGTAGTATTCTGGATGACTGGTGTGCCTGTAACAAATCCAGCATATTAATATCTGATACACACAGGCAGCAATTTACAACTTATATGGACAAACTACCTTGATACACGGTACTACAGATGAAATGCACTCTTTATTGAACTGGATATAAGAAAAGTCTGATATCCATTCATAAAACCATGGACAGCAATGAGCCTCTTGCCAGCAGTCCCAGTAGTAACAAGGATAATTTGAAAGGCAAGGCAAGGCCAGTGTTGCAACATCCAGATAGGACATTCCAAATCCAACCAGAAAAAGTTCTCTACTTTATTAATTTTCATGAACTGCAATTCTCTCAATCACTTAAAAAAAAAAATCTAGAATATGTTGATCCATCAACCAGAGTATCTACTACCATATTTACCCAAATGCATGATGACTCTAAGACCCACCAAGAAAACATTTCTGCCAAGGGCAAATGTATTTATCCAAATCTAAGACAACCCCTCAAAACATCTGGCCGCCGGCCCCCAAAAAAAAAAAAATTTTTTTAATAAGAATATAGTAAGTACACAATTAATATAACCTATCATT
>Ga0123357_10006580_pt1 | contig 14218 bp, 8 predicted proteins | sample TergutEmb28metaG_FD_89873 | JGI IMG/M metagenome (GOLD analysis project Ga0123357, IMG submission 89873) | Embiratermes neotenicus P4 segment gut microbial communities from Petit-Saut dam, French Guiana - Emb289 P4 | ecosystem: Host-associated > Arthropoda: Insects > Digestive system > Gut ... | reverse complement strand
TGTTACTGCATATGGAGTATATTTGCTGTAACAAGAGAAGACGCGGATATTAGCCGTGTTGTCTTTTTTGGGGATAGTGTGTGGTTTGATAAGTTGGGGCTATTGGTGTGTGTGTGTGTGTGTGTGTGTATCCGTGTCTAGTTGGGTGTGTCGTAGTATTGTAAGCCGATTCGTGCGTCTAGTCAGGTCAGGCGCCTGGAGGCTGGTGCCTAGGTGTATGTATCAGTCTGGTTGGGGTTTTTTTTACGTGAAGGTGCACTGGGTGTTACCTGGGTGGGTTATTGTTGTTTTCCCGTCCTTCAACAACAATAATAACCCACCCAGGTAACACCCAGTGCACCTGCACGTAAAAAAACCCCCAACCCGACTGATACATACACCTAGGCACCAGCCCCCAGACACCTGACCTGACTAGACGCACGAACCGGCTTACAATACTACGACACACCCAACTAGACACGGCTACACACAAACAAACACACACACCAATAGCCCCAACTTATCAAACCACACACTATCCCCAAAAAAGACAACACGGCTAATATCCGCGTCTTCTCTTGTTACAGCAAATACTCCATATGCAGTAACACGTGGTCTCTTCTCCTGATGATGGGCATAAAGGTGCCCGAAACATGTGGAGACTGTAGTCAATAATCAACATCTGAAATTGACAATAATTCATCTATATTGTTGCATCTTGTTGGTATTCTTTCTTCACATTCTTATTTGTCTTACCAGTATCGTGGGGACACCAAACTCAATGAGAATATTTTACAAGACCTCTCTCCTAACTGTATCATAACCTTTCTTGAAGTCTATAAGGAGCTGATACACTGCTTCATTTTTTCTCAAGTATTTGACTAATGCAACATATAGGTTCAGTAGTTGACCTGTGGCGTCGAAATCCAAACTGACGATCAGCAGTAATTTCCTCTGCAAATGGAGTTAACCTTGACAGAAAGATGCTGGATAAAATTTTGTACGTAGTTGGTAAAATTGATAAGCCCCTGTAATTACTACAATCTGTTTTATCGCCCTTTTATAGATAGCTACAACGATCGACTCCTTGAACTCTCCGGCAATTTCTCCTTATTCCAAACAGAAATAGTAAGATTATGTATCTCATAGCGAATTGTTCTACGTCCTTTCTTAATTAATTCTGCTGGTATATGATCAATACCCGGTGATTTGTGACTTTTTAGCTTTTCAATAGCCAACTGAACCTCAAAAGCACTCGCCTCAGGCACATGTGGTTCTGCTATGGTTATTTCCTTCTGCCTGGCATTATTAACCCCATGTATATTCAATAGAGAAATTGTTCCTCCACCTAGCCAAAATACTGTGGGATTCTGCAACCAAATCAATCTTTTCATCCTTTACTATATTAGTTCTAAGCTGATAAATGTTCTTACAGTCATTGATATCCCTATACGAGTACCTAAATTTGTTCTTACTATTAGTAGCAAGTTCCTCCATTTCAGCTTTCAGATATCCCTTCCTTTTGTCCCTGAAATGTCTGCTATCTTCCAGTCTTACATTGTTTAAATTATCTATATTACTTTAGCTTGGATCCTGTACCCACTGCATTTTTAGCATGCTTCCTTTGATCTAAAAAACCTAAATATTCTTAATCAAACCATGGTTTATGCTGCTTCAATTCTTGCAGACCTAGACTCTCTTGAGCTGAGGTTTTGATGTTCTCTTTAATGTTCTCCAAAGCCCTATTTGTGTCATCGCAATCATTTAAGTTCTTCAAAGCTGCAAACCTTTTTCTAATCTCAATCTGATACTGTTTCCTAACCTCCAGGTCCCCTAGCTTCTTCAGATTAAATCTTTCCCCATCAAAGTTCTGTGCTGCTTGTTTACTTACTTCCAATCTTTCCCTAAGTTTTGCAACCACCAGATATTGATCATTATCACATTCAGCTCCCCTGTAACTTCGTACATCTGGTACACTCGAATGCCATCTCCTATCTATCAATATGTGATCAATCTGGTTGTGATTATGAGTGTTTCGGTGAAGGAACATCGTGCTCTTGACAACTAGATTTGTTGATATGGCAAAGTTTACTATTATAACAACATTATCATTATTATCCTGATGTAGACACTCATTCCCAATTGTCGGCTTGAAAATATTCTGTCTCCCCACTTTTGCTTTAAAATATCCTAATAGAATTTTCATAAGGTACTTAGGAAAATTATCAAAAACCTGCTCTAATTCTTCAAAAAACTGCTTTTCTGTCATCATCTTTCTCCTCACTTGTTTCATGCTCTTTCAGAACAAGCTGCTTCTCAGAACTATATATGACAACCTATCTCAAACAAACTGTACTCTCTTAACTGCCGATACTATTCTGTGGTCTACAAAAAATCCTCTTCCCAATTGATGATTTTCGTTTCCTTTCCCACAGAAAAAATTAAATCCCCTGCTCTTAATGTGCCCTCATTGACCCACCTAACCTCCTGCACACCCGCTAAATCTAATTGATATCTTGCTATTGTGAAGAATGTTCTTGCTATTGGTACATTAAAAAGAGTCATAGCATACTACTGGGATTTCTTTCATTTAAAATATTTTCTTATGGCATCTAAAAGTATAATAATTAAACACTCTCCTATCACTATGTCCTACTTTTTCTGCATTTCCAAATATTTTAAAACAGCCAAATGTGAGAAAAGATTTTTGACGATGTCTGACTATTGATAAATCTTTTAACCATAGGTGTAAATAAGATTAAGAATTATAAAACCACATTTTAGCCTGTAGTGAGAGAAAAATTTCTTTCATTAGCAGATTGTGTTTTCATTTTTTGGTGCGAAAAAATTGTTCAATTCATTTAATGACAGAAACTGTATGATTGGAAATAAAACATAAAAAAGATAAGACTTCTAGGGTCTACATTTAATTATTACTCCCGTCAGCCGTTTGGACTGAAACTTGCTAATATTGGCATTTAGAACAAACATTATTGCTTTAGATTATTGTTATTATTGTTATATTACCCTATCTTTTGGATATTACTGTTATTCGAGTTTTTCCTCGTAATTTTAAAACCTCCTGCCTGTTTACTGCGTCTTGTGAAAGCTCTCCGTCAACTAGAAGTTATTCTGGTGCGAACCATGAGTGCAAGGACGCTGATATCTCTCGGAAAGCTATTACCGCTTTAAAGCAGATTATGCGACAATGTGTGACATTTTAAATCAAAATATCAATTTTTCATTTTCAGGGGTTTTTACTTGTATTTCTTGTATATTGCTTGCTTCCTGTCTTCACGTGTTTGTTTTGTCCGTTTTTGTGTTTTTTGTGTATTTGTGTTGTTTTGTGTTTTATTTGTGTCTTCGAGCTGGCTTTGTAATAGACACTTGTGTTGTTAACCCTCCACCCCAATAAATACCCACTGAAATGAATTAAATTATTCAGTTTAAACGACTAACCACACGTAGCCTAATAATACACTAATAAATAGGCCTCTATGAGAAGAATGTTTAAATAAATCCCACAATGTTAAATTTTCTGTATGCTTGAGTCAGGCCAGTGAGGTAAAACGTAATAACATTACGCATGTAACTAGGAATGTTACACATTTCAAGAAATCTGAAATTTGTATGTAACAGAATGAAATAAAAATGTTTGGAACGTCATCTAGAGACAATAGAGCAGACAAGTACTTTTGGAATTTTAAGTTGAATATTGAGGATTTAATGTACATCTCTAATATATTGTAAGAATTTTATTTCATATGTTTTGCAGAAGAAACAGAAACTTGAAATAGGAGTGTTTTTATCAACAGGGATTTATCAAAATATCAGATATCATTTATCTGAGAATTCTAACGCAGTTTTGATGCTTCTGTTATTGTACGTAAGTTTCTCAAGACCGAAATAAAATAAACGGTCTCTTGAGAACAATCAATACGAGTCTGAAACCTTCTAGTTTGTTACAAAGTATAAAAACAATGTTTTATAACGGAAAACTTATAAACAACTGCAGCTGCTTAGAGTTAATTACCCTGCCTTGCAACTCTGGAAGGAATGCAAGCCAGACTTATCTAACATAGCGTTCTGCTACATTTCTTCGCCTTCCGTGGTCACAGAGCTGATTCTTGAACTACTGATATCAAATTATTACGGATTTGACGTGAAAAATGACCGTCCGTTTGACAGTTATTTTTAGAACATCTTCGTTCAAGGACAGCAAATTTGACATATTTTGGAGGTCATGGTTTGAAATTTCGGCCCCAAGATTTTCTATACTGACTGCATGAAGTGATTTTTCTCACTTCTTCCTGGAAGATGCCTGTATAGAACCTCGAAACTCAAATTCGAATAGAATTTCTTCATAACACACACAATTTCTCTCCAACACAGCATTCGAGGTGTTCGTTCAATGTATCGTACATTAATGAATAAACACGTATAGATATCGAAATCTTCGTAACCTGTTTTGAATGGATCAGATTCTCATAGTTAAGCCCTAAACTGTCGTTCTTCATGGAGTTCTTCGCGGTTATTTTTTTTTTTTAGTAACGGTGGTCGTCAGTTACGGGAGAACATGTCTTTGCTCCGGAAACATTACTGTTTGAGACTGCGTCACGTAGAAACCCTGGTGGGAGGGGCGAGTTCTTCAGACGAAGCTGCAGTTAATGTGGTTAAGAGACAGAGATAGAGTTATTCTGAAGGACAGTCCGTTGGGAGGTTAATCCAAGTTAATCCTTCAATTTCAGCCTAGGTGTACTGTGCGGGGCTTTAATTCTTCACGTCCTGGCTCGGCAATGAGTGCATTTCAGGGTGAAATAAATTTAAAACCCCTCCGTCCCGGGCAGTAGTTGGAATTTCAACCCCAGCCTCATTTAAGGCTTATTAAGTCCCTCACTATACTGACGTACGTGCATGCGGGCCTAGGCTCAGGACTGGTATTCAGTACGTGGATCATCAACAGTACTATGAGAATTCTCATACTCTTTAGTGTTCACTGCAGTTTAGATGGATAAGCATAATACGTTTTATTCTCACACACTTAAATGGCATTTGGATATGTGCGTAGAAGATCTAACTTCAAATTTCACACAGTAAATGAATAAAGGATTACGACATAATATTTGCCAATTTGTAATATATTATTCTAAACAGTCACGTTAAAATTGAAGAATATTTGTTGCCATAAACGTTTCCATTCCCAATATAAACTGGCCCTAATTTGTTTATTATGTCTTAACAGGGTCAGTAGGTTGCTTGTTAAAGATCTTTCAGTGGCAATAAATTTCATGAATTTCTCAGGGATTGTGCCAATATTATTACTCATTACAATTTAAGTATGGACGAATGGTGCTCTATGAGACTGAAGTAATAATAAATCACGCATTATACGTTCATACAACAACCTTACGACGGACTCTGTCATATTATTTCATGAACAAAAGTGTTCGGCATTGCCATCCAGTAGAAACAGATAAAAATGAAATAGAAAAATGTGAAAGTTGAAAGAAGCCGTGTCTGTCCACGCCATGAAAGAATATAGGCAAGCATAGACATAGCTCCTCCCATTTTTAACCCCGATGATTGATCAACGTAATGCCTCGTTCGCTTTTTCCTTGAGAAAGAAACCGCTGTATCAATTGAATGGCTGGCTGTTGGATCTGCAGAAACAAGATTCGAACGCCGGAACATACAGATCGTTGCCTAGTCTCTGTAGAGACTACGCTATTCCAACAGAAGCAGCAGCAACACCGACGACGACGACAACAACAACAACAACAACAACAACAACAACAACCTCTAAAATCCACTAACAATAACTGACTCATTGAACAGTATTACCGTACATAGATGTCTCATTTTTAGACGTACGTGTATATGTAGCACGCAAGATGTGTTCAATGAAATTAAATATTGGCAACTAACAGCTGGTGTAACATAAACTGTTCTGCATGTATTGCAGATGTATGTGTTAAACACATTTTGAGACTAAATAAAGGCGAATATGGACCTGAAAATACTGTCAACTCAGAACTCTTATTTTCACTCTACAAGTAACCTCTGCTCATCCAAATCATTCATGCTACGCGTCCTACCAATTTAGGTTTCTTGAACTGATGGTATTGTATTTTGTGAAGAGTGGGTAGGACGATAATAAACAGAATAAAATACTCTAACAGAGGAATTTTAAGAAATGGCTAGTTAGTGAATTGGATTCAAGTTGCTGAGGCTAGGGAACAGGAGAGGCCACTTATTACCATGGCAAAGAAATCCAATAATTTATTGATTTAATGTGCGACTATTAGCTTCTACAAAATGAATCTATACTCAGAAATAGCCTAAGCTTTCGGAACGTTTTTGTAACATTCGAACTTGTTGTTTCACAGAGGCTCCAACTCAAGATATGCTACCGAATTTCTGTAAAACAATCGTTTTTGTCCGTACTTCCTGTCCGCTAGCACCTCGAGTGTTTACGATGGATTCACATAGTAAAAACTCAGAGTAAGCGACAAATATGTCTCGAGCATTGTCAACAACTTCAACGAAGAACCGTTTTAATCTTTAGTTTTTAATACAAAACCAATAAATTAGAACTTATTGCTACTGTGTGCTCCCTTCCATCAGACCGTTCTACTTAAATATGCAAATGAGTAGGTAATTTAATTGCTGGTAAGTACATAATGCGTTATCCGAATTCTAAAAGGGGTGAGACGTGGTGCAATATTTGGATACTGATTTAGTAATTGTTTTGTGGCTTTTGAAGCAGGATATGATTTTACCGTTGAATGCAATTAATTGTGCGGTTAATATTTTAAATGTTTTATTTCTAGTGGTACCTCATGAATTAACTTACTGAATACAGGATTTCACATGTCGTCAGACAAATTACACTTAAACAGGTTAGGATTACTCTATTCTTTCTTTTGGGTGATTCCCCGGCATCTGAATTTCATTTGTCGACGTTTCGGAACACCATAAGCAGTATAAACAGGAAGAATAACGGGGATGATATTGTTGGGTTATTTATACAGGAAAAGGCTTGGCTCAAAATAGTTTGAGCCAATCGGAAGGGGGCGAGACGGGGAGGGGCGTGTCCGAGTAGTGTAACAGTCTTTGGAGTGGAAAGACCCAAAGTGGTGGCCTGCAGTAAGTATGTGAGTGAGAAATGGCTCTGTGTCGGAGCGAGGAAGGGCTGCCATGGGACGGTACAGATCAAACTATTATGTTTCAGATGATTGTCTCCTTTCTTTATGCCTGTGCAGAAGGGGTATTCAGGATTTGCTTGAAATCAAGAGTGGAGGATTACATTCTGAATAATCATTGGACGACTAAGTGAAGAAACAGCTGGGCATATATTGAATGTGTAAAAAAAAAGCTACACTTTACGAGCTGTCTTGTCTAGCCTCATGTCTAACGATCCTGTTTCTACAACTACTCTGGGTATCAAGCTACATTTATTCTGAAGAGTAGTGTGAGTTGTAACAAGAAATTTTGGCGATACTTAAAATTTGAACTGCCTCACAGCTCTTTAGTATACATGTTTATGCCAGCAAGAACTCTGAATTTTTCATTGTGACTTTCTGAACTGTAGTTCCTTCCCTGAAAGCAAACAAATTGTAAAGTGTATGTCACTACCGGTATTATCGAATCTCAGCGATTCTCTACCAGACAGCATAGTGTCACATTCCATAAGACATTTTTATTTGCATTCTCCGCTGTGAGAACCACAACTCACAACCATACTACTGATATAAAAGTGCTTCACCGAAATTGTTCAAAAACTTCCCTAGATGGCAGTATTGTGTTCCTTAAATTTCCGAATTCTGTATGGCCACAATAAAGATATTAGGGGAGAGTTTGGAAATTCTGCCCATGCTCACATAAATTTTCACACTCGTCGCTGGATTGCATACATTATTGCTACAATATTATTGTTTGTTGGCCAATGTTTTACTGTATTAGGCAATAAATTGGATTCGTTTTGGATCAAACATGTACGTGAAGAAACAAAAGACATGACAAAGGTAACTGCCCATTATCACCTAACCTACTCGATAACAATGAACAATTTGCAGTTCAATAACATACACTTACAACGTCATGTATTTTACCGAAATTGTATAGGCTCATTGAACAGAAAACTAATTAGTGCTGAACAGCGAAGAAAATACAATACAGCTTTAAATCACTCCACAAAAAACAGATATCATAAATTTAATTACTGTAAGATGTACAGACCTGTCATAAAATTGAACATTAAAATTTAACATTTGTCTTCCATTATATACAAATTACACGTGCAATTCTTTCGTGCATCCGATAGACTTTATTCTTATTGGTAAGAGTGTGAATAACTTTCACAAATGTATTCGTAACTAATCATAGAGTCCAAATTATTCACAAAGTTCTTTTATTCAGGGTACCTGTATTATCAAGCTCATTATCTGCACGAATTTAGGCGTCCTGCTTAAAAGTTAGTTAATTCAAAGATTCCTTTTACCTCTCGAACCTTGAACACAGAATTTTACAAGTTAAATTATGAAGAAAGAGAGGTATAAGAAAATGACATTAACAGTATGGAGAAGGAAAAAGAAAAACAAGCAGTAGGGGAAAAAGACTGACTGGCAGCTGAACAGAAGAAGATGAACATAACAAAGAGAAATATCGTCTGGGCTTTTGTATCGTTCAGAAGAAATACTAGGATACTCCAAATGGAATCGACGTCTTCCTGATGACTTGGTGTTGAAAGGGTGAAACATTACGGTGACAGTTACTGATATTTCCAAAGAACAATGACCACAAATACATTAACGAACAGAAATACGTCAATCATTTGTTGGTTACTCTAGGCGGTTTTATGAAAGAGACAAACCAAATTAGGAAAAAGGAAGGTTAAGAAAATGGGGTAAATAAGGAGAAAAAGATACAAAGAAATACGTTGTTTTCCTCCGCAAATAGACACGAACTTTAAGTGAGAGAACTGGATCACCAGTGCGTAGAAATTGGCGACGGGTTACACACTCTTGCTCAGCACGACCATCAAACGAGAGAAATGTTTACCGCCACGCTAATATACATAAGGCAGAAAGTTGTGGTTTCACAGATCTGAATGGGTTTTGTCTAGAGTAGCAAGGCACAGATCTTTAGATTTGTGCCTTTAGACAGTCTTATTATCACAGCGCATATTCGGGTGATTTATTGACTCACAGAATACTAGTACACTGTCGCGGCATAGAGACATCACGTCCCCCAGCATGCACTTTGGCTCATGAATTGGTCGCAGTATCTGTTTAAAAGGATTAGCAACCTAAGTTATAACACAAAACCTCCTTGTGTTATTGGCTGTTGTGTTAATGTGTGTGCGGCGCAAAGCAATCGGATGTGACAGTTCAATTAGGACGCCTAGTCCCCTGCGCTGCACTGAGGTTCGTTCTTTTGTAAAGTAATTACCAAACACACTGCCACACACACATACATGCTTGTGTTTGGCCGCCTGCTCGCTAGGGGCGGTGTTGCTTCTAATATTACGTCCATCGTGTCCACAAAGCCAGACTTTTCAGGAACATTTTTAACACGAAATACTACGCCGTATATCTCATACGATCGTAATTTGAATTCGCGGCTAAATTAATTCCTTTTCTTTCGAATCAATGCAATTTTGTACACTGAAAGAAATGGGACGATTCATATTCGTTGAACGAACGCGCTAATTATCACATTTGATTACTACAAGATCAGAAAACGAAACGTCGTAATCCACTATAGAAACACCTTATCGTACAATATTTAAGTATACACGAAATAGGGCGAAAATAAATATTGAAATAAGACTGTTTTTCCATATTGAACGGAGTGCAAATTTAATTCCTTATACGCTTCCTAATATCCTTGCACACACATATATTCTCTGTGGTTTAATTTAAAATATTATAAACCACTGTAACACACGTGACTTTATTACATTATATTTATTGCCTTTATACTTTTCTCCTAGGCTTCTTAAGCTGAGGAAAGTCGTCAACGAGACATTTAGTCATACAAACTAAAGCGGGAAATAGCCAAAGATTTTAAAATAGAAATAACAGAGATGTTACTTTGTGCCTGGTACATTCGGAATAGTTGGTTGACATACATGTTCGAAAAGATTAGTTTTATCAAGACACAGATATTACAGCATTTTACATCCAAATTATTTCAGCCCAAACCCTTGTCTTGTTACGCACAAATCCATAAAAGATTCAGATCGACTTAAAAAAAATATGTTAATAATTTTTTTTATCTTATATTGTGTTTATATAGGATTTTTTGTGCCTTGTAATAAATAGTTAATTTCCACTTACTGATTCTCGCCTTCTTGATAAAATTTACTGTTTAGTCCCTACATTTCGCCGACCGTAACCCCTAACCCAAAATTTCCTCCTACGTCTAGTCCACGCATTCGCGAAATTAACATGTGCAAACGTTCGCTGAAACGTACTCTGTTCGAAAGTTGGAAGTTTATTGTACAAATTAATAGATGTCATTATTTATCGGGTTTAAAATAGGATGTCGGTATTATGCAAATGCCCTTATTTTATAATATTTTAACAACTGGTTGCGCGCCCACGTGCTGCTCTGCTTAATTTGGAAAAATATAATTTTCTAAGAAAAATGATGTCAATATTTCTCATAGACTGAAGTTAAATTGAAGCTAGCTTCGCGTGAATGACAGCACAAACACTTCTTCCACATGTACTGCGAATGACCTAGTTCTCTTTCTGGAGAGGAGGAGCAATTCGTCTTGGGTTTCTGGTAGCGCCGTATGCCATTATACAACGGGTGGGTTTGCTTTGATTGTTAGGTTCACAGCGCAGATAAAAACAATTCTTTACCAACTGTCACTTATGTTGATTGTAAAAGTTGGTTTTCCAAATTTTTTTTGATAAATTACAAGTTACGCTACACGGCATAAGTAACATCTATTTTACGACTGCAGGAATACGCTGACAAAATCTTTTTAAGCGGAATTTTCTTCTTCAAATCTCGAAGGAAAATGTACTTTCAAGAAGATACATGGGCAACATTGCAATGGACCTTACAAAAGTGGACATAAGGGAGTAGCATGGATTAAGATGGCACCGTACAGTCAGTAAGAGTATCTTGTGAACAAATAAATTAAATCTTCCTTGACAATGTCAGTACTGCTTCTCAGCCTGCGTCTTGTTCCAAGTAGTTGGCGACAATGCTAACAGACAATCTGACAGCTGGATTCAGTCGTGAAACACTTTAAAAAATACACTTATCTAAATAACTTTTTTTCTCTGCAGTACGGCATTGTTCATTATGGGTATACACAAGATATGTTTATAAGGAATTTCCACTGCCGATTCAGTGCTTATACTTTCTGTTGTGAAGTAACTTTTTCCAAAAAGATTCTACATGTACTTCCTCTTCTTCCTATATGAGATGACTGTCCCAGCCGATACGGCCAATTCATAATCTTAATCATTATCATATTGATCATTATCGTGAACTAGCTGGTTTAGTAAACTGCATAAATTACAGGACATTCTCAGTTTTATCATTGTTGGTGAAGGCTTAAAGTTTTATACTTTTGCATGCTACCGTTTACAGCTGACAGCATGGAACTATTGTCTGGGTTTCACGGTTTTACACGACGATGGGAGGACAAAACCAAAAAGTAAAGGACTGAAATACCAGCAATATTAGTGTGCAGCTTCTAGACGTATGTAGCTTAGTTCTCTAACACATGTCGTCAATGGCATACTTCGGTCTGCAGTCGTTTTCTTAACCAGTTTGCCTTGAGTGACTGGGGTACAGTACTTCGTAAACCCCGGAATTTATGCAAGTTTAAAGGGTAATTTTTTTTTTTGCTTTCTTTATGCCATTTTATAGCTTTTTATTTAATCCTTGAGATCAAGGTAAATTTCTGGCATTCAGTTTGTTTACATAAGTACAAAGGCGTATTTCTAGGCCTGCGTGCTCCAAGAGCATTCATAGAATTTCTTACTTTTGCTTTTATCTATCTATCGTTCGTTTCAGGAATCACATTTCGAGCACAAAAGAGCACGCACATGAAGAGCCCTGGCAGTAGTTGTAGTTCTCTTGAATCTACCTTCGCCCTCTTTGAAACTACGAGATTTTTGTACGGGGAAATTTTAATTCTGCACATTCGTTTTAATTTGTTTCTAAAATCTGACCTTCTTGAAGATGGTTTCAAAATAGAGCAGAAACTTCATTTGTACAGAGGAAGTTTTCGGCGAAGCAACATAAAGAGACTAAACCAGACAAAATCATCGAAATGGCGGGTAGGAGACCAAAGAAAAAGTCTTAAAAGTTTACTATTTGATACAAATAAGTATAGGTCAAGAAGGAGACACACTGGGGGGCCTGCTCATGACGAGGTGTGCAGTTCATGGAAAAAAGGTATATGTTTTAATGTGAAGCAAAATGTGTGTTTTTTCTCCAGACTGTGACAAACGATATTAACAGACAATTACAAAACACAAGGTAAAACGCCTTACGTTGCCGTAAGTGATGCACAAGCAATGTCCACTGTTGCAATGGTACATCCTATTTAAGCGCGATATTAGTTAAATAAGCACCTAATCTTACTGGCTACCTTGAGTACAACTTTAGGAGGATGCGTAGGAATGCCTACGTGTCTACATTTGCAATGTTTGTGTTTCTTGTTATTCTTGATGACAAGAATACTGCTCTGTGTTCAGAGGTCCATAACCATGCAGCCAATAGATCAATAAAACACATTCAGAATATATTTTATTTCCCTACTTAGATTAACGATTTTCTGGGACGTCTTAAATCAAGTTTTTACTATAGCAACTTCTCTTTACCAAATATATTTGCATGCTTTATTTTAATAACATAACTTCTTCTCATATATAGACAACAGACAGTAGCAAAACATAGACCTTCAACTCAAAACCCCGATAAAGTAAATTCAAATCTTAATTTTTAAAGTATATTTGACCTATTTATTTCGTTCGATTTCTCTTGAATAAAATTTATACAAAATTCTTATAATAATCCTATGTATGATGAACATAATTCTCGAACATATATATTGACAATTATCAGATATGATATTACGTGTATAGCAACATATTATGAATCAAACAGTCTGTGTTCAAAGAATCAATTTATTTCAGGAAAACGAAACTGAAATGAAAAAAACACAACATATGCTTCAGGATTCTACGCATGTGAGAGGTATGTACTCCACAAAGTTAACTTCCGCTTGGAATATTTGTATGTATATGTATGTATGCATGCACGTTTGTATGCATACCTGCATGTATGTACATTTCTCCAGCCGATTTTGCTAAGGCGAATATTCACTTCATGCTCCATTGGTTTATAATGTTATATATTCATTACAAATGTATATCACACTGAAGACTATTTAAAATGAAACCTGAGAAAAGATAACTTTTGAATTATATTTGCTGTCATTAAACCTTAACAGACAAAAATTAAACAGACCTATTTAAAGATTTGGTCCGTACTGCGCCGTAGATACACTGCTCCTCGGTTATTAAACCAAGCGGTTGAAGTTGTGTGAAGAAAACATTAGTGTTTTCTCTGAGTTCCATACAAAACGCATAAACACCTTCTTTGGATAGAAAGTATAAAATTAATATTATAACTGTGTGGACATTAAGGGTCAATAACAATTATACTTGTTCCGTCTGTTACGAAAGAATGCGCATTTGAAAACACAAAATAATAACATCACCCGTCGTTTTATTTGTGCACGAAACACGGTGTCTTGCACCTAGTGCAAGAGCTAGAAGATAAATTGTTCAGGGGAAATACGTGGGTTAAAGAAGCACTTGAAAGACTTGGAAAGAAGTAATTGAGAATCTTATTTAGTTAGGATTGTCGTTATTTTCACAAGTCACAAGATTAGTGCTGACAAACAAAATATAAGTGCCTACACAGCTGGGAACGTGTCTAATAAAAGGAAAGGAAGAAATCCAAAATATCAAAATTGTATTTGGGCACAAACAGTAATTCAGCAAATCGAGGATATGAAGCGGTAGTATTTCGACGAGTGAGAATATTGAGATGTTTACAGCGGCGTGTATAAATCTCAAGTTATAAGAAATGTTATGCCATATCGACTGGCCAAAAATTTCCATTTTTTTTTTTGGGGGGGGGGGGGGGGGGGGTTTTTTTTTTTCCGAGCTTAGCACCCCAAACACCCAAAACGGCACTA
>Ga0123357_10006579_pt1 | contig 14219 bp, 8 predicted proteins | sample TergutEmb28metaG_FD_89873 | JGI IMG/M metagenome (GOLD analysis project Ga0123357, IMG submission 89873) | Embiratermes neotenicus P4 segment gut microbial communities from Petit-Saut dam, French Guiana - Emb289 P4 | ecosystem: Host-associated > Arthropoda: Insects > Digestive system > Gut ... | reverse complement strand
AAATTATAGAGAAAAGGAAGGGGGAGAGGGGGAGGGGTGAGGAGAAGGGGTGGGGGTTGGGGGGGGGGGGGGGGGGAGAGAAAGAATTCCTACAAAAGCATCATGATAGGGTGTGAAACATGAATACACCACATTTTGCGACTGGTTAACAAACCTGCTTCTTATTCGCGATGTCCCGGGTTCGTATGTCGGTCCGGAGATCGGTTGTCCTGCCAGAGGTTTCATAATGTTCGTCCAATCATTCGCACAAATTAAGGAGTATTACTATAAATTAGGTCACAGCCTCTTCTTTCCACGTCCTTTCCTATTTTATTATTCACGAGTACTATCATCATTCAACGCTACGGAATGTGACATATATAAATCGTCGCGGAAGAACCAAAGTCTTGACAGAGCTGCTCGTTTCATAAGCGAAAGCAGACACCTCAGCCGCAATTTTCCAAAATGCTGATAACTGTAATGTATTGCAGTGATAAACACCTAAGGAGAATCTGTGACTGCTGATGGAATACTGTTACGTACGTAGGCATATCACATTTGTACTGTAAATGCCCAAGAAATATATTGCGCTGCTGTTCATTTCTGACTCTGCAGTACTACTATTATTACTACTACTACTGCTGACGACGACGACGCCACCACAATAACATGGTAGTGGTGGTGGTGGTGGTGGTGGTGGTGGTGTCATTCCGGCTTCCGGCTTGAATCATGGTAGGGATTTTGAACAAATGGATGTTTTACTGGAAGGTGTTGTTAGCCTTTAGCCTAACCACCACCAGCACGGATCGGGTTTGTGCGACCGTAATTCCATAGAAGAAGAAGAGGAGGAGGAGGAGGAAGTAGTAGTAGTAGTAGTGGTAGTAGTAGTAATAGTAGTAGTAGTAGGAGGAGAAGGAAGAGGCGACGGCGGCTATTAAACATAGAAAGTCTTTCATACTCTCTGTTTTGTAGGCTTAGACGTTTGGCTGGCTGAGAGAGTTTTTCCACCAAAATAAATGCCAGTGTAAAGAATCAAAGCTGGAATTATGTATTTTTCCGCCATGTTGTAGTTACCATATTAGTATCAAATTTGATACCAATATAATTTGAAGTTATTCTGTTCTGAATTTTCAAGTCTTCTGGGATATGTCGCCCTTTTGACTGGTAAATAATTACGGACTTGTCGAAGGATCGTAGTCCTTGTGCATTCAAGGTCCAGCAGTCCAAGAAGAGGGCTTGTTATTGTACTGATTTAATCTGAAGTTGAAGGTACTATGACGTTTCTTTACTTCGGTAACTATTTGCGAGTCGATACGGCGTAACATCCCGGAAGACTTGAATCTTAGCAACGTTGCACCGGGAACGTCAAATCTCGCGTTATTCTATCTGTCCTCTTGACATTGAGAATCTCAAATACATCTGGAGTAAAATGCGATGTTCGATACAGTTAATTTTACCATATAGAGGCCGTAATTTTATGAGACAGTTTGTTGCCTTAAAGGTTTTGGTGCTTTGTTTTGGTAAGCTGGTAAACGCGTGAAATCGAAGCTGAGTTTTGATATCCTAAGCGATGAACAGTCCTGTTGCAAGAAAGTTTGTCAAAAGGGACTGTCATAGTATTGTAGGATTACAGATTGGGTATCGTGTTTTCGCTTAATTACATGGCCATCAAACTTCATGTTCTTGTATTTCATGTCTCACAAAACAACGTTCTATAAAAAGTGTTCGTTTTAAGTTTGTCTGACGTCACAAATAACAACAGTACGTAATTATAAAAAAAAAAAACGACGAAAGTTATTTTATATATATCTGTTGAACGTGACGACTTGGCGAGGGAGCTCATTGCGTTTGAGGCTGACGTTGAAAATGACTGTCCAGTTTATGAATTTTTGCAATATTGTGTTCTTTGGCTTTAATTTTAGTTATTATAATGTACAGTAATGTCGATCCAAGTCCGCGTCGGCTAAATTGTGGATCGGAAGCCGGTCTTTTGCGGGGATTGCGGATTCGAATCCCGCCGGGGGCATGGATGTCCGTCTCTTTGAGTGTTGTGTGTTATCATTGCGTCAGGCTGTTCACTCACCCAGAAGGGTCGTACCGAGTGTGGTGTTTATGAGTGTGGTCATGAAGCCTCGACTGTGAGGAGGCCCTGGCCCATTCGGGTCTGTTTCGCCACTGGGGTAATGTACAATAAAAGTACAGAGTAGAATAAAGTGCGTAAAATAATATATAAAAATCTAGTTATTGTTTCAAGGTCAACACATGGCGCCATTGCAAAGTTAATTTCTTAATACACGTTAGACAAATAATGTAGGTTTATTCCGTGACTCATAAGAAACCCATATATAGATCTATGGTCACAGTGCACAGTTTTGAATTTTAAAGTAGGCAGTAAGGTATGAATAAAATTGTAACACAGCAAATACTGAAATAGGCACTGCCGCATTTTTCGTCAGCTTCTCTATGATATTTCATTGTGGAATTGAATTTGTGTAATGATAAAAGTCAGTGACGGTGAAAATGTGATAAAGACTGGTGTTAGAATAATTTTTGTACACTTGTTTTCTAGATAAATGGCTATAAGAATGTCTTTTGATAGAGAAATATGTGTATGTATATATGTATGTATGTATGTTTGTATGTATGTGTGTGTGTGTGTGCGTGCACCGGCGCGCACTCGTTTGTGTAAATGTCTGTGTGCACCGGTTATCTCGCAATTCCGAAAATAGTATTACTGCTTTATATCTTTGTCTGTGTGGCTGGTGGCTTATTTATTACCGTACTCCCAGAATTTGCATTTTTGTAAATGTATAGGATGAAGGTCGCCTGTGAAGACTGCTGGGTAGTTTCGATCAAGCGACCATTTCCGTAAGTACTTTTCTTTAGTGGTTGTGCCAAACGCGTTCAGGAAAAGGTTAATTTAAAGCTAAATTAATTATGCTTTCCATGGACAGATTTTAATATCCTGTAGTTACGTGTGGGTACTATCTTACTGACCGCTTCTGTTATAGAGAAAATCGATGCAGCATAGAAGATATTGTACTGTAATCATCACCGTGATTTTGACTGATGAACAGTACTGAATACAGAATTTTCGGAATATGTTGGTATTTTATATTCTTTCTCCATGTCACATTCATATAACCTTCCTGACTGCAATGACTGATCAGTTACGACACTCAAATCTAAAGCTAAATGCAGAGGTGATGCAGCAGTAATTACTTGTTTACAATAAGTTGTGTATTTTTTTAAAGATACGATACGTGTCATTTCAAAAACCTATATGGAATTTCAGTAATGTTGCTACCACCTCACAATTCTTATCTTATTTTTGATGGTTCGAAATACAAATTATGAAGTTAGGGTGTCCTCCAGTGACGCACGATTCATGCCAAGTTTTTCTAAACTCCAACAGTTGTTTCAGAATTAGAATAGGGGTGACCTCGTACGTAATCCTGTCCCTTTTCGCTAAGGAAGGAAAGCAGGCTAATAAGATTGACATGTATTTTAAAAGACTTCAGAGTGGCTAATTAATTTTTATGTTGAAATGTTCTGGCGTGATTTTTCAAGTGGAACTGACGGAATACTGGGTAATTGCCTACAAGGCCGCCTGAAAACAGAGGCAGATGCTAACACTTTATTTATTTTGTTAAATTATTTAGCTTTTACAGTCGTCTTTAGGACGTACATGTTTATGGTGCTGTTGGGACGCGGACAGTTTCTCATATGAAATATATTGAGGCGTGCTTAGAAAGTTGTCATGCAAACTTTCGAAACCGTAAAATATACGGCGAATACACACAATGCTTGCTGTGCCCGTTTATAAGTGAAGGTACGAAGGTACACCTAAATTTGTTCCTGAATTTAATTAAACACCACTCCGTGAAGGAATATGGAGTAGTGGAGGTATAGCTCCATGTGTGCTTTATTTCGGCGACAGATCAAGGCGAGTGGTCAGGTTTATGTCTCGGCCACTGTACCTTTGCGGGAAGAGCCCCTGTTAGCCTTTGAGTTGAAGTCTAAGGTTGGTCCCAATAGCTTACCTGAATGCTGTGGAGAAGAACCTGCTGGGAGTCGAAAACAAGTTACTTGGACAATCAGCCTATAGTCTAGTCACTATACCGACTGCACTATCCCGGCAGCACTGTGTTATAGGTATTTTGTTAAGTTCTGCGATAGGAAGACGTTCTGGCAGAGCAGTAGTTGCCAATTTGAACGTTGAAATGATTCAATGTACAGTATTCGTTGATAAAATGCGTATAATTTTTATTAATTATTTTCATTTGGTATGACTGTTTCGACATTATTCCCCTTAGAGTGAGATTTGATTCCACTCCTCGCAGACGGTGAGTCATAATTAAATCAAGAATTAGCTCTGAAAGTTCGGAATGAAGTTTACGCCACAGAAACTAATATTATGCGTCTAATGTGTGTGTATGTGTGTGTTTGGGAGTTCATGTTAAGTTACGTAATTAATTATGAGCGACTGTGGTTCACAGAAATTTGCGGCAGAGATTTCAGTTGTTTGCAGAAAGCATTCCCAGAGACAGAAGTTGGTATTAAGTAAAACACCGTATACTGGCCATACGACAAACATGTATTCTCTGTTTCTCTGGTTCAGTGCGTGTGATAGAGGATGTATGTAACTGCTCTAGCACAGCCGTTTAAAATGCTTCGTGATGTGCCACAGATGAAAGGGGAGGAGACAAATTATGGATGCGTAGAACTGTAGTGATTTTTATTTCACGCAGAACGGGGAAAGATGTAAAAGTGTAAAAGGTGGGGAAAGGTGACTTTGGTGAAAGTTAAAATGCGTTGGCTTTATTTACATGTTGTTCATGTATTGTTGTGTGAATGTTTAGAAGTTTTACTCCAGCGCATAATGACGTAGTTATTTGTGATGCGGGAAAAGTAAGGTAACCGAGAAAATTATACTTGTCATTCGGTCTAGATTAGAATTTCTGAACCGCTTCATTCAACGTACCTCTTGGCCTCAGAGTACATTACCTACCTCCTTTGCAACGAACAGAGCAAGAAAAAATATGTAGATGTCAATATTTTTAGGTACGTTCGGCCTATGTAAATGAAAATGACATACATGAAATATTGTACTTTTGATGCGGCTTCACGTGTCCATTGAAATTAGACTTACATGTAACCCCGCTTAGAAGTAGACAAGAACTGATCTAAACCAACAGTGTATATTCTTGTTTCCTAAGAATTAGATCTATACCGAGGCTAATGGACTCTCTGGCAAATGAGTGGTGTATTAGTTATGAGATTACCGTCCTGTTCTCTATTTGATAGGGTGCGTAAGATTTGAAAGTGGGGAATTAGTATTAGGCGTATTAAACGATTTGCTTCTTGAATGTGGTGCTTCGTCGCTGGATAATCGGACCCGATTGTGCACAGAATGGGATTATCGACTGTACCGCTGCGAAAACTCCCAAATTCGCATGCTGTTACTCATTTTTCCAAGGTCCTTCCCGCGTTTTTTAGCATCGAATGTTTGCAGAACTGTTGGTTGTGGAAAGGAAATTTCTCTTTAACACTGAATCGCATTTTATCTTAATAATATTGTTTGCTGTACAGTGAATTGAGCTTAAAAAGACAATGTTAGTCAGTAAATTAGAGAAGGGCGTTCGTATATTTGCTGCCTATTGACGTTTTTAGTACACTTGTTTTTTAAATATAATTTGATAGTTACAGTATGACTGATAGAAGCCACCATGGCCTGTTTGAAGACTAGTTAATGAATGATGATCTCCACCAGCACATTCTTTCGTTCTAATTTCTCCTGTAATTTCATTCGTACTCCATCGAAATGCAAATAAGACGCAATGCGCAGTAACGTTTCATGTTTTCGAAACTCGTAGTCTTTCCATTTTATGAAGCAACCAAATTGTTTTGACTGTTTTCAACAGCACGATGACAGGCACACTTTTCAATTACTGAAGCGGTCGTTCTTCGCTCCCACCTCTGACACTCCGAACAACAGAATACAGGTAGCGCAGCACCTGAAACCCGAAGAATATCTGTTAAAACTGAAGTAGAGGGGGGGGGGCTAAATTTATTTTTCACGCTGTTCACTTGTTTGGGTAGTTTCAGTGACTCGGGATTTTCATTAGTAAAGGCCATTGTTAACTTCTGAGATAGGAGTATATGTATTTTTTTTATTTAATAGAACAACACTCCAAGTTTTTGTTACATACCTTACAGGTTCTCTATATATGTACCTTTTGTGATTCTACAAACATCAACACGATAATCGAGTTCGTTCTAAACTGTTTGTAGCATGTCATGGGTGATGGTTTCAAGGGCGGTTCTGATTCGTACCTTCAATTCCGGGATACTTGCGGGAAGAGGAGGAACATAAACCTGTTCCTTGACGTAACCCCATAGAAATACATCACATGGGGTTACATCTGGAGAACGAGGTGGCAGTTGTTAAAACCCCGATGATCATTTCGAATAACCCTGTATTTAGGAGCTGTAATTGATTTCCATTGAATCACTTTTTGGGGGCCGTGCGCTACTGTGTTGTCTTACAAGTCGCTGAGCTGAGTAAACTGTGTAAAAAAGAGCATAAACGAGTAACATTGTTTTTGGTTGAGGTTTTAGACGCTGAAATTTAAAGTTTATGTTAATGGATTATTTGTTTATCCAAAGCGTTGCCGCATGTTCCCGTTTATTGATTGCAGGAAAGGAATTGACATAAAATGTTGCATCATGTTGACATTTTCACGTATTTGGATTCAAGTACAAATAATAAGTAAAATAATGAACAGCTCAGATTAAGGTCGTAGCATTCACATCAAGTGTTGTAAGTGGGATTTCAGTACATCACCTGTAAAATCACTCAAGTTTCTGATGTTCATACTGTTTAATAGGAATTTATATACAACGCGGCCATTTTTGCATCTTCGTACCCTACCTTGCCGGTTGTATTTGGAAGTTAGATATAATTGAATTGGATGGGTGGTTGGATTTATTTATTTATTTATTTTTTTTAACATTTAGAATGGTGCCTGTAGGTTACTCAGCGTATATTCGAGTTAATCCGGATTTCAAAAAGCGTCGAATGTTTTAAAGGAATATGTTTCTGTTAAAAAGAAAGCTTACCTATGGACGTTCATTTAGAAATTACCGATTTTCTCGTGTGTAATGACGCATAGACTCCTTACTTTGAGCAAGGTTTCTGTGCTTTTTTTGCAAAAGAGTGAGTTGGACCGTATATGCTGAAATACGTAAACATGGATTATTAATGACTTCCTTGTTGGAAAACCGTACACGGCCTACATGTCAAGAAATCACTACCACGATCATAAATAAGTCTGAGGTTCAGTGGAACGGATAATGATCTACGATCAGTGTTACGTTACAGTGTCACGTTTCTAGACGAAAACTTGGAGCGGACAAGAAGAACTGACTTTTCGTGAGTTAAAAAGACACATTTTATTTGTAATACAAGCAATTTTTAACGGGTGCTTTTAATATCAACGGATGCTTGGAAGTTTAGGACTGGTGTTTTCTTGACACAGCGCTTTCATTATATGGTGCAGTATAAGCCTTCCTTAAGCGCCGGTTCGCGTATGTAGCACGTTCGCAGCGTCGCAATTTCAAAGCCGTGTACTTGTATGTTGGTACACTGTTTCTGGGTTTGTGCTAAGTAATCATGCAGGTGTTTATCCATCTGAAAAGATAAAGTGTGAGGAATTAAGTACTAAAGATTCTTTACCGAAAATAAGGATTTTCAATAAATTGTTAGGAACAGGTCGCTGTTATTTAATTTCATTTGTAACAAACACTCATTAACCCCACTCTCTAGGTATCATTAGAGAAAGGCATAAAATCCTACGTATGCTAACGTAAATCGGTCTCGGCATGTTTTAGGATTTTTTTATGTTTAGCAATAAAATGACTCCTTTATGATGGGAAGCATATTTGCGATTAAGCATAAGTCAAGGGTGCGCATTTTCGTCGTTTGTGAACGCTTCCTTGCCGAGTCGGTACTGGCAAGTAGTGGGAACGAGAGAGAGCAAGTTTTGGAACTCGGTGCACGATAGATCAGCGGTTCGCTGCATACTCTAGCACCACGAGGTTTTGCCAGATATATCACGGAACTTAAAATAGAAATATTATTTGAATTGAATTGATATTTGTATTGAAACTTCGTCATCTTTCTGCTGTACGATAATTTTATGTTTTTCTACACCAAATTATTTTAAGGTAAGTGTATATTTATTGAAAATTTAGTTCTTTATTCCACATCTAGTTACCAAAACACTGTAAATCACAATTTCTTACTCGTGAGACGAAAGTCAGGATATAGGATACCAAAATCTTGTAAGATCTGTTCTGATGTACGGAAGCGAAACACGGTCATGAATGCGATCTGGTAACTACAACCTTGTGCTTTTGAAAGAAAAGTCTTACGTAAAATATATTATTCAGTGCAAGAAAAAGTAGTTTGGAGAATAAGGAACAACCAAGACGTGTTCCGGCAGCAAGGTTGCGATTGGCAGGGCACCTACGAAGAATGGACAATAATGAAATACCCAGAAGAATCATGGACTCCTCTAGAAGGAATCAGGAGAGCGGGGAGACCTAAACTTCGGTGGGTGGATGGCGTGGTGCAAAGTGTTAAGAAGGTGAGGATCCCCATTAGAACGGTCGTCAGAAGACTGCGATATCTTTGAGCAGTCAGTTTCTTAGGAAGCAGGTGGGGCCCACGACAATGACCCCGCCGATTCCGGCCCAAACTTTAATGTCGAAGTGGAAGTGATTGCCACGTTCGCGGATTGCACGAATATTGTGTCCAGAAGTTACTTTTGTGGAGGTTGACCGTACTCTTTCACGTCTAACGCGCTTCATACATCTACGAGCATGTCCACAGACTATTTTGTAGTGTGAGGTCATCGGCAGAGGGTTTTTTTTTAGCTATTCGCAGAACTGCATCCATACAGGACTATCGTCTGGAAACAGATGTGCACTCCGCGATTAGTGATGTAATGCCCGAAGTTTTTCGAAGACCTTCGGTTGGGATAGTTCCAGTACTCGGTTCTCCACGGCTATAGTTTTACACCTGCGAAGTACTGAACTTTCGTCGGCTGGTGTCTGCACAGTCCGTGGTCGACCTGTCTTCACAGATGCCATAGGTGCTACACTGCTGTCTTATGGAGATAACGGTGCAATCACTGAGACTCATTAGCGTCTGGACGTTGTCGACCAGTACAACATAATGCATATTTCCGTGTCCTTGCACCAGCTCGGCTGTTACATCCATTGAGGGTTAAGAGCATTTCGCAATTCATCGTGCTTGTATTCCATGACCCTTCTATCACAGCGGAGCCATGCTGCATAGTTTAGCCATGCTGCATGGTTTATCGCCTGAGAAATGTACTAGCCTACATGATAGCGACGCTTGTCTCAAAAACTAAACGTCTCAGGACATATACTGTACAACATTTTGGACTCCTCCCCCAAAGTTTCACTATGGAGAGCTTGTGCGCGAATTTTCTTTTACCGTTTATGTTTTAGGGTTGATGTATCTCTGGTGTAGCTCTTGACATGAAAGTAATTAGTAACAATGTGAAGTTATCAATTTTTAAACGTCGTTCTTCTGCTTATTTGTCTTAATATATGAATTTAAAATATTTTAATGCCTTATCTGGCTAGTCTAATCTTTATATAAGGGAAATTAGTTGGAAAAGCTGACGTATTACCACGGAGTTCAGGAGAAGAGAAGACCAAAAGAAAGTTCGTTAATTTAAGTGACTGTTAGGCGTTTGTGTCAGTGGGACCCTCAGGGGTGAGTACGAAGTTGTGTTACAGTTCATGACAAAAGTATATGCCATTCGTATGATCAGTGTGAAATAACGGCTACGTTTTGATGGCTTCCACAACATTTCATCGTTTCACAGCTCGCGGCCTAATACCCTGTCTGCCTGACGCCTGTGATGGCTGCAGCGGCTATTGATGTAGCCTCCACATTCACTATTCAGTGTACAACAGGGTCTCTTTCCCCGGGGCTTGAAGCTGATCACTCACCTCCATATATTGACGAGGTTATGAATGCGTGGAGCTGTGCCTCTACTCCGAGTACGTCTTCATGGCTTGTCGCTTAATTAAGCACAGCAACAACATAACATTAACTATGTTTGTTGGAATTGGTGTTAACGTATTTAACAAAATGCTGTGATTTATTTCCAGAACGCCTGCTTCTGGAAACCAGTGCATATTATTGTTTTAAGAGAAAGGAGAGAGTTCGCAGTGATCACTGTCTTCTCTGGATATAAATTTGCAACAAGAATAATTCTTTGATGCCAACAACTAATGTACAAGACGTGATATTTCCATTGGTGTCACTTTTTAATGTAAGCCATGACGACTAACATTCGACATAAAATATCTAGTCAGTATAGTGAGATTTATATATACTCCACATTTCATGATTTATGTGTTGTTTAATTTTCGTCATTAGAATCTTAGTAATCAGCCAACTTAATACACAAAATCTTGTTTTATAATAAGTTTATTATATGCCTCTACATGTTTCGAGCACTATGTGCTTATCATCAGGAGGTCAGAATTGTATTATACAGCATATGGTATCATCACACCTGTAGGTGTCCGTCCCGTGCACGGGTTGAGAGAGGACTTAAACTATAGTATTGAAAGACCAACATCATCCTACGTCGCTAATCTCACAAGAGTCCTCTCTCAACCTGTGCACGGGACGGCCACCTACAGATGCTGTATAATACAATTTTTACCTCCTGATGATGAGCACATAGTGCTCGAAACATGTAGAGGCATATAATATAAACTTATTATAAAACAAGATTTTGTGCATTAAGTTGGTTAATTACTAAGATTATACTGAGATGCACGGTCAGCAAAGCATCACAATTTCGTCAGTAGCTTAGCTTAGCAACACTTTTTATGAAAGACACTTGGAAACATTAATAGGTAGGCTATTTTTACGCGTTTGTACCAATTGTTATTACACTATTCTTCCTCCTATTGGTGTTTTCATAGTTTGAAATGGATCGAAGTCGATTTGCACTGTCTATAGTTACGTCACTTAATGTTCAAGTGCTAATCCAGGCAAAATAACATAAACAGCACGTATGCCCATTGTTATTGAAAATGTTGTTGCTACTGATACATGGCTGTGATTATGAGTTACTACACAGCCCGACGAAAATCCGTTTGCTTCAATATGGGCGTGAGTATGTTGTGGTAAGACGCGACAGAAGCTATTAACAGTAGTTAAAACGTAACGACACAAATAATATTAACACAAGTCACTGTCACAAAAAACGGTAATATAATGCTTGCAAAAGTCATTCTAGCAAAGAGCTTGCTCTTTGCAAGCTGAGAGAGGCGTAACCACCATGTTCGCTGTATACTTAGCCCGACTGCAATCTCCGTTCTGGTAACATTACGTAACCGCACAAAGCACAGTGGTTCGTATATATACTTCCAGGTTTAACACTGAAGACTCTGCACTTTGTCTGCATAGTGTATTTATTTGCTACATTATGATTCTTATATAAAAGAGATGGTATTTCTCTATACGTTTATCACCGTTTGGACTTCCTCTTGAAAGCACATTGATTTCTGTGTGAGAAACGAACTGAATTTTTATTCGGCGCCTTTACATAGTTGCGAAAATGCTTCTTTCGTCATGTCTGCGTCGTCTGTCCGTCCTCCCGTCCGTCTGTCCGCATGGAATTCGACTCCCACTGGACGAATTTTCATTAAAGTTTAGATTTGAGTAGTTTTCGAAAATCTGTAGAGAAAATCTAAGTTTTACTAAAATCCGACAAGAATAACGGGTACTTTACGTGAAGCCCTGTGCACATTTGTGGTAATATCTCGCCGAAATCTTCGTAGAATGAGAAATGTTTTTCAGACAATGGTTGTAGAGAAAATTAAAAGACACATTTTATATCCAGTAACATTTTTCCGAAAATCGTGACGTTTATGAGATAATGTGGAGTATTGTTGTAGAGCCGGTTAGGCCACAGATGACAATATGGTAAGACGCATACGCTGGCAAAACACACACACACACACACACACTCAAAGTATGAAATACCTATTGCTTTTCCACGGCAACAATGGTTATGCGAATGCGCCTCTGTGTTATGTTATACATACATGGCCTGTCTTGTTTAATGTTCAGAGGGTTCAGCAAGGTTCCACATGCATATAATATTTTCTGGGATAAAATTAATTATACCTGTATTTTCCGTATTTATCGACCAAATTGGATGACTTTTGGCACAGGAGATCTCCACAAATTGCGCTTAGCAACTGTCAGTTTTATCAAAATCGGCGCAGGGAAGGCCATACCTTTCTTGTGGGGTAGATGAAATTACCGTACCTTACTGTACCATAAGAACGTATGACATTTTAACGTAAAGAACACCTCGGTAAAGGCTATGTTGTAAGGCACGTAGTAGACCGTGTGCAATTTTCATTAGATTTATCGTATTTGAAAATAACAGCTCCCCAATTTTGGCAAAGCCACAGCTGAAGTTTGTGATGCCAGTAATTTCTGGTACGCTGAAACTTCCGGGCACGTGTGTCGTTTTGTCGTCGCAGCCGCTTCGACCGAACACCAAAGTGCGTCCCGCTTGTTGACCCTTTTCAATTAAACTATTCCCTTCAGATGGCCCTACAGGTGGGCGTCTGTAAAAGTGAGTTCGGGCTACTGCGGCGGCCACTTGTCTGGTTTGTTTCATGCTCTTCGACGATCGGAGATGTGTGAGTCAAAAAATCTTCTGTACGTCGAGCGTTAAATTAGCAGGTGTTCTGCCGTCATCGCTGTGTTGCCAATAGTGCGTCATAAAGAGTAATTCAGGGAGTATTCTGGCTGTCACATTGCGCCAGTAAAGCCGTCGTGGGACATTGTTGTAGGAGTAGAACGCGATTGTTATGTTTCTTATATTTCAGTAAGACTAATCCTAACAATATGGAAGAAAGAGAAATGTTCAAGTATGGCAAGACAAAAAGCCATTACGTATATTGTATTTAGAGATTTAAGCCTTTAAAGTTGCCCTTTACATAGAATTTAAAGAAAGGAATTAGTTGGAAACGAGACCGTTTGCTCAGTGGCCTTAGTAATATTATAAGCCGCCTTTATATTAACGGAGACAGTACGCTAAAATAGTCTTAAATGAAAGCTTTAAAGTCCCTCAAGAAAGATAATCCCCCTTTCCTGATACCCAACTATCTTCAGTTCCTTTATAATAGGAATAAAATACAAGAAATACGAATACACACTTCTCATCAAGAAAACCACATTTTACATCCTCCAAATTAGACTACAGTAAAATCACTAACATAAATTTCCAAGGATTGTACAAGAATCAGTTCACCATATACGACGCGTATAAACCACGTATCGCATATGGGGAGATATATACTCTACTATAGTAATTCCTTCATTCCGTACATTCTCAAGATAAGAAAACTTAAACCCGCGAATCTGAAGTACAAAATCATTGTAAAGTAACAGTGTACACCATAATTGAGCACCTTTCTTGACGTAACCTAAAACTGGCCATGGTAAAATTCCATACACCTGCAATATCGCCCACTCAGGAATTCTTTCTTTAAAATAACCCGGCTTATTTCTAAATTTTATGTAAAGATGAGATCTCATTTCTTTTTATAATACTTTATATTGATAATTTCCTCCCACGTATTCCGTACATAGCTGAATTACCTGAAGATGGCAGCGTTGGCCGAAACATTTAAAACTCACTAAATCTCTGAAAAATAAAATAAATTTGTTTATTGTGATTGACGGTTAATTTCTTTGCGCTTTAAATAATTTGCATTTTACTGTAAGAAAAACAATATTTCCTACCATCAGTAAGTAAACTCTTTGCCCTTTATTTAGCTACATTTATCATCAATGTATTATTTGTCTAATTAAAATTTTGGGGTTTGCAAAATTACAAGAGGGTGATAGTGGGAGAAAGACTATCCGTATTTCGAGCTAATCATCAGATTCATAATTCACATACTGGTAGCGACTGTCTAAATTACTCACTTCGTTATCATCTTAGGTTTTTCCCTGCTTCCCATTTTCTTCTCGGCTTATTCTCAATGTATTATACACCCCCCCCCCCCCCCCTGTTGTTTACCAACGCTTTTCTTTTTGTCCCCCTGTCTTCCCATTTATTGCCGTTTAAAAATTACAGCACCTTCCCTTTTTTTTT
>Ga0123357_10006578_pt1 | contig 14219 bp, 10 predicted proteins | sample TergutEmb28metaG_FD_89873 | JGI IMG/M metagenome (GOLD analysis project Ga0123357, IMG submission 89873) | Embiratermes neotenicus P4 segment gut microbial communities from Petit-Saut dam, French Guiana - Emb289 P4 | ecosystem: Host-associated > Arthropoda: Insects > Digestive system > Gut ... | reverse complement strand
GGGCGCCCGGTGCCCAACGGCTCTCCAATTTATCCGGCTCGTTCGATGCCGGCGATGCCATTGCGGTGGATGCGGAATTCGCGCGACTGATTGAATTGTTGGACCCGAATACATCAACGTTTATCAAGAATATCAAAGCCAAATCGCTGTCCGATTTGAACCGGGGATTCTGGCAACAATGGGAACCGGAACAGATTGCGGCGACGTTGGGGACGATGATGCAATTTTACGGGGTGTTCGCATCCATCGGAAAATTCGGCTGGAAATTGATTAACACCCACGACGCGCTGATGGTGAAACTGGAACAAGCGGGCGTCAAAATGGCGGAAACCGGCACGTCGGACGCGGCCACCACGGAACGCACTGTCGTCAGCCGCGGCGCCGGCACGACCACCGCCAAAACCGAACAAATCGCGTCCGCAGAAACCAAAGCCGCATCGGCGGAAATCAAGGCCGGCGCATCGGAAATCAAGGTCGTCGACAATTCCCCTGATGTCATTGTTGTTGGGGATGGTGTAGAAGAAAGCGCAATCGCAAACCAAGCCAGAATTGACAAGGCCATCGCGGATAACCCTAACCTGACCGATGCAGAAAAACTTGAATTATATGCGCCGAAAAATGACGTTGCCGCATGGAATCCCGATAAAGAATTCATAGGTGGTCAATATTCCACCTTTGACCCGGAAGTATCCAAAATAAAAAAAGAATATGAAGCATCAGACAAAGCCCTGTTTGATAAGTACCAATCCGACAAGCAAGAGGTTGGAAATCAATTGAACGAAAAGAAAATAACATCAGATGAATATAATACCCAGATGAAAAGAATCGAAACTGGATATAGACTAAATACCACCAATCTAAAATCGCAAACGATTCAAAAGATGGCCCCAAAATTTGATGAAATATCCGCATGGGTGGTCGCGGACGAACGCACAGACCTGCTTTTAGACACCATAGGGCAGAATCCTGAATTAAAAGAGATGGCATTTAATTTCAGAAATCTGACCACGGAAGAAAAAAGAGAATTCGGGCAAACGTTACTAGATAAACTTAGCGAACACAATCTTTGCACCGGTGACAATTGTTTATTAAAGATGCAAGAGATAGATGAAAATACCGCCGGACTTTATAACAGCAAAGATATTTATATAAGCGAGTCAAAGAACGAAACATTGACCGAATTTATCGGGACATTATTGCATGAAGAAGGGCACAGGGTCGACTATATAAATCCGAATCAAGGGATGATTGGCGCTCAAAAAGCTAGCTTTGGGGATGCGATATATCAAAATTTTAATACTGTTCCCAATCAAGTATACCATGGCAACCTGACCGAGCAAAGCTCATTTTATCTTGGCAGCGATATACGCGACAGCTCTTTCGAATGGAAATTATCCCAGAAATACGGAACCCAGGACAACGAATTCGACGTCATTAGCGAAGCATTTGACGACGCGATTGAAGATACAGCGAACTGAATGCAACCAAAAGGGAAACGAATGATTATACCAAACAAGGAAAAATATAAACAACCTTTTGCAAATGTTCAAATGGCTTTGCAAGTGATAAAGAATTTTTCGAGCGACAAAAACTTGTCGGGATATATGACGGACCCAGATGTCAAACTCAAGGTACTTTCACTGGAATCCGATTTTAGAATGCTTGAAAACTTTATAAACAGCGACGGGTATTTCGAACCGGAAATACAGAAATTTCTATCTAAAATACAGCAAGAAGAATCATATATGATATCTATGATAGCAGCAGCGAAAACATCCAAAGTCATAAGACCGAAACACCTGTTACATTCAGGTGGATGTGAAATGTAAAGATTGGAACTATTTTTCCCCATTCCATAAAAAATTTTTCGATTTGCTATTTTTTCGCTTGACGGGCCGATTCGTTTTTTTCTATGATTGCCTGTATAGACAGGTTGAAATACAATTTTCGAACGGGAATTTGCTTAAAAATGCAGATTTCTGCGGAAAATTGTAGAATGGTTAAAATAAAATAACCAAATTTGTAAATACGCCCGTATTTACAATACAAAGGGGGGAATCAATGGCAAAAAACATCAAAGAAATCATGCTCGCACTGGACAGGGTTCTGACCGCGACCGTTTGGGTCAATGCCGACCGCCAAATCGTGTCACTGGCGGACGAGCTGCACATCGGTGCCGGCAATGCACCGCGCACCATCGAAGATTTGCCGCGGCCAAGTCTGATTGGCGCGTTCGTGTCGTTGCAAATTCGGGCGGATAATTTTTCCGTGGCGGCGGAATCGTTGGAAACCGCGGATTTGGCCTTGCGCGTGAAAGACATGGTATTTGCCGAAGCGAAAAAATTACTCGACGCCGCGGATGTGACCGGCACGTCCGAAAAAATCGCGATGGCGGCGTAATTCCCCTCCTTGGGAGGGGAATAAGTTTCCGGCTAATCCGGAAGGAAGGGAGCACCCCTGCGGAACGAAAGTTCCGCAGGGGTTTTTATTGACGCGCAAAACGCTTGATTTTTCGGGAAACTATTGTATGGTTATCTAGGGTCAGGACTTATTAAATTGCGGGGTCAAGGTGCGAGATAAAATCGCACAGCGCGCGAAAGACCGACGAAGCCGTATGAGCATACGGCGAGAAGGTCTGACAAAGCGATGGGTGATTTTAGTCGCATCGCTTTGCGACGGCGATAAATTAAACCAATAACGGCGGATTTCCGCTTGCATGTATGCTCATACATGCGGCGCGAAAATCCTTGTTCTTGATTTAATTTCTCTGCCGCCTTGACCCGCAATTTAATGGGTCCTGACCCTAATCAACAAAGGAGAACCATGATGAAAAAATTAACATGCCTTTTGATTTCGGCAGTTGCCCCGATGATTGCGGCCAGGGCCGCGTTCGGCGCTTCGTGCTCTGACGGACTGACCCAACAAACGTGGGACGGCACAAAGGTGGGATATTGCAAAATCTTTTTTCCGAACTGCGCGGCGGATGGGCTGGGGCGGCGCCTGTCTTATTCCCGTGAAACGGACCCGGCCGAGCTTATCTGTGTCGGCGCATCCGGCGCGTATACCGGATTTTACAAAGTCACGCTGAAAGAAGCGAACGGCTTGTTCAACACATCCTTTGACAAGATGGGCGTGAATTATACCAGCGACTTGTCCCAATGGTTGTTCAATAACTGCGCGACCATTTGCGGCGGCGGCACGCCCGTGGCCCCGGCGAAACCGGCCACAACGACATCCGATGGGACACCGGCAACGGATGCAGCCGCGCCGGCCGCGGATGATGCGACCCCGGCGCCCGCCACGGACGATTCCGCGGAATAATTTCGCATTCACATCCTTTTATATTTGCAAACGCATGGTCCGCACGTTGTGCGGACGGTGCGTTAATTCCACCAAAAAATGCTTGTGTTCGGGGGATTAATGTGTATAATTTGCCACACCCACCCACGAAAATTGTGATGTTCGCAGGGTTTGGGTACGCCAGTTTAGCTCAGCTGGTAGAGCACCTCATTCGTAATGAGGGGGTCGCGTGTTCGAGTCACGCAACTGGCACCATCCTTCGCCCTATGGGCTTTGGGTGGCAAAGCCACCATTTTTTTAAAAACTCAACTTCATATCAAAGGGCAATTTGACCCAAGGGATTGGCTTTTTCTTAACCCATTATTCCGCAGCTCGGCGGCGTTGTCAATGCCTTTACTTTTCGGATTTTTATGATTATAATCGCCGCATGAGTTCTTTCTTGACCCCTTCCGCATCCGAAAACGCGCTTGACCCCGGCATGTTATTCCAATGTTTAATCCAAAAACGCATGGGCGCGGCGGCGATATTGGCGAAATCTTTCGAAACATCATTGCGGCCGGATGTTTTGTTTAACATCGGGCTGGTCCATGCGGCGGCCGGCGATGCGGCCCGCGCGTTGGAATTTTTTGACCGGGCGTTGGCCGAAATCCGTAAATCCACGCCGACCGCCATGTCCCTGCCCCGGCCGGCGAATTATCAAACCCTGCGCAAAAGCGATATGGACGGCGACACCCTTCTGAAACCAATCGATGCACCATATATTGCGGCGTTTCCGGCATTGGCCCGCGAAGACATGATGGCGGCGGCGGCCATGGTCGCGCACCGCGCGGGATTGGCGGACCGCGCCAATGGCTATGCCGCGGGACTTTCCGGGGCCGAATTCGATACTTTTAAAAACGGATTGAAATAAATGAATGAAGCCGAAATCATTGCAAAGCTGAAACAAGCCCTGGGCCGTGACCCAGCGACGGCCGGGCATTATGATATTGAAAGCCTGTATCGCCGGCATCTGTCCGACGGATTCACGCCCGAAATCATTCACTGGCTGTATCAAACCATTGCGGCGAATAATCCGTCCGAAGCGGAAGCGGCGGCGTTTGTTGCGGCAACGCATGCGGATATCGACGCGCTGAAAATTTTGAACGATGCCGGCGTGCTGCCTTCGATTGTCGATGAATATAAATTTACTTTGCTGCATGCGATTGCGAAATTAAAAATGGCGGACTATGAGTTGCGGGCGGATGACTTTCGCGCAACCATCGAATGGTTGTTGGACAATCGGGTCAGCGTTTTGAAAAAAGACGAAAACGAAAATAAGTGCTGTTTCCATTATGCGGCGCGCAATGCGAATTGGCGCTTTATAAATATTCTGCGCGAACGCGGGGCCAAGCTGGATATGATTGCCGCCGGCGGCATGACGGCCCTGCACGAATTGGCCGATGGGTTTTACATCAATCGATATTCAACGGATGAACCGAAAAAGCCCGAAGACCAAAAGCTGGTCGATGATTATTTGAAAACCGCGGCGGAATTGATTGCCGGCGGTGTGGATTTGGATGCCAAAGACGACGCCGGCAACACGGCGGGCGATTTGGCGGTGCGCAACCGGTCGGCGCGACTGTTGGCCGCACTGGTCCCCGAACCCACGGTATTCCAAGCGATTTACGCCGGCGCGTATGAGCTGATGCCCGCGGCCGCCGTCCGTGGTCCGAATGCGATTTGCGATTGGACGTGGAGCCTGGACGGCCTGACCCCATTGGGGGCGGCATGCTTACTGGTGGACGACCGGGCGGTTGAAATTTTGTTGGCGAACGGCGCCGACCCGAATGCCAAAGATAATAACGGCCGCGGTGCCTTGCCCAATATTTTGCGGTCGCGCGATAATTCCAAAACCAAAGCCAATGTCGAAAAAATTATCGGCGCGTTCGTGTCGGCTGGCTGGAACAAAGACGGCGCGGAAGACGAAGACGGCAACACGCTGCTTGGCGTCGCATGCAAAAGCGGTTTCATGAGTCCGTTGGGCTTCGAAGGCATCATCGTCGACCGGATGATTGCCATCGGGGCGAACGGGAATGCGGCGAACCGAAACGGCCAAACGCCCTTGATGTTCGCATGCGCGGGCAATTTTGAAAAAATGGAATCGGTGCAACTGGCCTTGCTGGAAGCCGGCGCGGACGTGACATTGCGCGACAAAACCGGCCGCACCGCGTTGCACTATGCGGCCGAAAATCGGCGGGACAGCGCGGCGCGGGCGTTAATGGATATGCTGTTTTCATTCGGAAAACCGGACCCGTCCGCCGCGGACAATGCGGGCAAGACCCCGCTTGACATCGCGACGGAAAATGGAAACGAAGAAACACTGAAATATTTATTGAGTAAGGTTTGAGGTAGGAGGTTTGAAGTAGGAGGAAAAGAATTGTCTAATATATTAGACAGGTATAGATTGTCCATTATAATGGACAACGGATTCTTTCCTTCTACTTCAAACCTCAAACCTCCTACCTCAAACCTATAACAAATAAACAAAGGATGAATCATGGATAACCTGGATAACATTTTTTTGAATGCCTGTAAAACGGGGCAAAAAGGAATCGTCGAAGCGTTCATCAAAAAAGGCGGGCTGGATTTCAACAAACGCGATGCGATGGGGGCGACCGCGTTATGGTATGCCGCGCAAAAGGGTGCGCGTGACATTGCGGGCATTTTGTTGCGGGGCGGCGCCGACGCATCGTTGGCCAATAATGCCAGCATCACGCCGATGCACGCCGCGGCGTCCAACGGCTCGAAAGAAATCGTCCAGATGTTGCATGACGCGGGCACGGACATCAATGCGACGACAAAGGATGGCCAAACGCCATTAATGCTGGCGCTGGACGCCGGTCGGACCGAAGCGGCGAAATATCTGTTATCCTTGGGCGCGGACAAATCCATCAAAGACAACAATGGGCATACGGCTCTCGATTACGCGACGGCGCACGGCCTGCGCGATATCATTGCGGAATTGTCGGGCTTTGGTTCAAGCACGGACGCAACCGGCAATACGCCATTACACCAAGCGGCGGCGAACGGTCAAACGGAATTGATTGTGGCATTGGTTAAAACGAACGACGTGAACGCGCTGAACGATGCCGGGGAATCGCCGCTGATTTTGGCCACCATGCGCGACAATTTGGCGGTCGTGAATGCATTACTTGCCGGCGGCGCGAATCCGAATCTGAAACGATTGGACGGCGATGCGCCGCTGCATTATGCCGCGGGCAACGGCAATGTGTTCATGGGCCGCGCGCTGTTGGATGCGCACGCGGACACGAATCTCAAAAACGAACGCGGGGACACGCCCTTGATTGTTGCGGCCATCCGCGGGCGCAACGATTTCGCGACGATGTTGATTGATAGCGGTGCGGACGTGAATGCGGTCGACAACGACGGGCACAGCGCGCTGTTCTATGCGTCGGAAAACGGGTTCACCGAAATCGCCGAAAAATTAATCATCGCGGGTGCTGCGAATTAATCATTTATAATTTTCCAATAAAAAATCCCGCTTGCGCGGGATTTTTTATTTTACCGATATTCATCGAAATGAACGTGATTGCCTTCGTCTTCATTGCGGATTTTATCGTGCAGCCATTTGTCCCACGCCACGATATCGATGGGATTCCATTTCGTGAATTCGAACCGCGGCAGCAAGCGGAATTTCAGCTTCATCCAATGCTTGGTCAAACATTCCTGCATCGCGACGCCTTCTTTGTATTCCATCCCGCATTCTTGAATGAATTGCAGGTTTAACTTTTGCAACTTGCCGATGTCCGCTTCCAGTTTCGGAATGAATTTCGTCAGATGCTCTTTCAAGTCGGCGATATCATATCCGCCCTTTAAATCCGGCTTTTTGACCATGAATCCGAAATCCTGGGCAAAGTTATCGACGCACAGCCCATGCCGTTGAAACTTGTGCGCGTAATGCCGGTGCAGGCGCTTCATCCCGTTCAGGTTGATTTTGTGCGCCGCGCACATCGCTTCTTCGTGCAATAATGCCTGCGTATCCGCAACATCCTTGAATCCTTGCAGTATTTTATCCAATGCCATCTTTTCCTCCTTTTGGTTGATTGCCATGCTCATTATATTCAACCGGACGCGGGGCTTCCATAAGGGGATATTCCTAAGAGTGATAGTGATTCGTGTTAGTGGTTAGTGGGTTTGTAACGGAGATGAAATTTATTCCACAATCCCGTCCCACTATCACTAGCCACTAACACGAATCACTATCACTTTTTCTCTTGCACGGATGTGCCCATGATTATATAATCCAGACGCAAATCATTTTTCATCAAAAGGAGAAAGACCCATGAAAAAAATATTTCTTGTTTCCGGTTTATTGTCCGCCGTTTCTGTGTCGGCCATGGCCGCGCCGCAATTGACCATCTATTACTCGCCCGGCTGCCCGCATTGCCATCACGCGCGGGATTTTATCGCAAACGATTTGATTATCGAATATCCGGACTTGGTCACCAAACAGGTCAATGTCGACCAACCCGGCGGCCCCGAAGCCTTCCAGGCCGCGGTCAAGGATTGCAAGCTTGATTCCATGGGCGTGCCGCTGGTTGTCATCGACGGCAAATGCGTCCAAGGATTCGGCGACGAAATTCCGAAAATGTATCGCGACGATATCAATGCCGGACTCGACGCGTCCCAGGTTGCGGCGGCCACCGCCAACAAGGCCGCGCTGGACGCGAACCCGGATGCGGTCCGCGCGAAATATGCGGACAAAACGAACGCCTTTCTGAACAATGCCCAACCGGCGGCGGACGTAAAAAAAAACTCTAACAGCCCAATGATTATCCTGTATGGGTTGCTGGGGATTTTGGTCATCGCGCTTGGATTCGTCATCTTTGGCAAGAAAAAGAAGAAATAGTCCCCCTTGATAAAGGGGGAAAAACGCTTAACGAACGAAGTGAGTTTAGCGTTTTAGGGGGATTTTCGTTTAAAGAATGAACGTTCTGGAATTAGCCGATAATCCCCCTATTTTTGTAAGCTCACAACGTTGCTAACAAAAATTCCCCCTCTAACGCGGGGGAGGAAACCATGTTTGACTTAACAACTCTTGATTATATTTACATTGGCATCATCCTGGTGTCGACCGTGTGGGCGTCCATCCGCGGCGGCGTGTATGAAACGGTCGCGATGGCGTCTTGGGTCGTGGCCGCGCTGGCCGCGCGGTTTATCTCGCCTTATTTGGATACGCTGTTCCAGCATTGGTTCAAGCTAAGCGAATCCACCATCGGCACGCTGGTCGCCGCATACTTTATCATCTTTTTCGTCATTTTGCTAACGTTCAGCTTTTTTAATCAACGGCTGCGGGACAAAGTGCATGCATCCATGATGAAAGTCGCCGACCACACGTTCGGCATTCTGTTCGGAATCATCCGCGGCATTGTCTTCATGGGGTTGGCGTATTGGGTTTTGTTATGGTATTATTCCGGCGCCACATTGCCAACGTACGTCGCGAATGCGCGGACGCGTCCGGTCATGCAATTGACCGCGGTAAAACTTCATAAATGGTTCATTCCGGGGCAAAGCAAATTGTTGAACGAAGATACCGGCGGCGGCGCGGATGCGGACAAGGTTTATCAGAACCTGATTAATCCGGCGGTTGCAAAGAAAGACGCGCCGACGGTTCCCGCAAAATCAGACGATGTCACGAAACCGGCCGAAGCGGTCAGCATGAAAATCGGCCCAGCCGTGCCGACCGCCGCCCCAATTGTGAAACCGGTCGCGGCGCCATCCGACACAACGACATCGGATACCACTGCCCAAAATCCAACGCCCGCGACCGATGCGAAACCATCCGCTCTTGCGGCGCCCGCGTCCGACGACGGCACGGGATACAAGGGTTCCGAACGCGACGGGTTGGATAATAAATTACTGCAGATTGAAAGCACGAATTAAAAAATCGCCTTGCGACGATTTTTTAATCAATGAACAAAGAACAAAGTTTCAAAGAACAAATATGGCGTCGCGCGAAGCGCGACAATCAATGATTACAAAAATTTGCGTTGCAAATTTTTGACATTCTTTGTTATTTGTTCTTTGTTATTTGTTCACTAAAAAACGGCGCGGTGCGCCGTTTTTTTACACGCTCATGATATCCGATTCTTTTTGTTTCGCGATGGCGTCGACCGCCGCGCCTTGGGCGTCGAAAACTTTTTGCAAATCTTCTTCGAACCGCTTGCGGTCATCCTCGGAAATTTCTTTGTCGGTTTCTGCGCGCTTAATCTTTCCCATTAAATCCTGACGGATATTGCGCATGGAAATTTTCGCCTCTTCGGCGTATTTGCCCGCAACCTTCACCAATTCTTTGCGCCGTTCTTCGGTCAGCGGCGGCAAGTTCAGACGAATCACCCCGCCCGCCGTCATGGGATTCAGGCCCAATCCCGAATCGCGAATGGCCTTTTCAACCCGCGCCGCGTTCGTGATGTCCCACACGGAAATCGAAATCGTCTGGGATTCCGGGGTGGAAATGGTGGCCAATTGGTCGATGGGCATTTCCGTGCCATAGACCTCGGCCCGCACGCCGTCCAGCAAGTGCACCGACGCCCGCCCGGTGCGTAGACCCGTGAATTCGCCGCGCAGGACGTCCAGCGTCGCCGCCGTTTTCTGTTCCGCTTCCGATTTTATACTGGCATAATCCATAGACACTCTCCTTTGCGATGATGATAACAAACTAAAAGTGCAAGTGCAAGTGTTAGTGAGAGCTTTGCCTGCCCCCGGTTTCGGGGGCAGGCAAAGTACTCACTCACTTTATCACTAATCACTCTATCACTATAAAAAAACGCGGCTTTGGCCGCGTTTTTTTATATTCCCAACAACTGCTGTTGTCCGCCGGAATTTTCGGACGCCAACTTTTCCGCGTCTTCTTCGGCTTTGGCGATTTCGCGAACCCTGCGCACATACGCGCCGGTGCCGACCGGAATCAGCCGCCCAACCATCAGGTTTTCATTGATGCCGACCAGTTTGTCCGTCGCGCCCGCAATCGCCGCATCGACCAAAACGCGGGTCGTTTGCTGGAACGAGGCGTTGGAAATGAACGACCGGGATGTTAACGACGCGCGGGTCAGCCCGACCAAGACCTGGGACGCTTCGGCCGGCTTGCCGCCGTCGCGCGCGACGCGGTCGTTTTCTTCTTCCAAGTCGACATGGTCGACGACCTGGCCCGTCAAGAAGACGGTGTCGCCCGGCGCCGTGATTTCGACGCGGCGCGTCATTTCGCGAATCAAGATTTCCATATGCTTATTATTGATGGTCACCCCTTGCAGACGATACACCTGTTGAATCTGTTCCACCATGAATTGGGCCAATGCTTTTTGCCCCAAGATGCGCAAGATGTCGCCCGGCACCGGGTCGCCATCGACCAGCATGTCGGCCTTTTTCACGATGTCGCCGGCACGGACCAGCAGGTTCACGCCTTTCTGAATCGCGTATTCGACCGGCGCGGTTCCGTTTTCCGGAACGATGCGGACGATGATTTTCGCCTTGCCTTCATCTTCGATTTCGATTTCGCCATCGATTTCGGCAAGCAGAGCCGGCGTTTTCGAATGCCGCACTTCCAGCAATTCATTGACGCGGGGCAGTCCGCCCGTAATATCGCGGGTTTTCCGCATTTCGACCGGAATGCGCGCCAAGATATCGCCCGCGCGAACCTTTTGTTTGTCCGCAACGGACAGCACGGCGTAAATCGGCAACATGTATTCCGCAACCTTTTTCCCGCCAAGGTTCAAAACGCGCCCATCGTCGCCGACCAAGGAAATCGACGGCTTCAAGGGTTTCTTCGTCACGGTTTTCCAATTGGTCACCTTGCGCGACACGATGCCGGTCAGCGTATCCAATTCTTCGGAATACGACACGTTTTCAATCAAGTCGCTGAATGTCACGACGCCGTCCTTTTCCGCAATAATCAGGTTCGAATACGGGTCAGATTCGACCAGCTTTTCGCCTTTGGTCACAATCGCTTTGTCCTTTACAATCAGCATGGACGCATACGGCAATTTCTGGGCGAACAATTCGACGCCTTTCTTGTCCACAATCGAAATTTTGGAATTACGCGAAATCACAACCACGCGTCCCGCGGAATTCGTGATGGTGGCCAAACCTTCCATTCGAACCGCGCCTTCGACCGGCGCTTCGATAAAGTGATTGCTTGCGCCGCCTTCGGCAATACCGCCGACGTGGAACGTCCGCAAGGTTAGCTGCGTCCCCGGTTCGCCGATGGATTGGCCGGCAATGACGCCGACCGCTTCGCCGACGTGAACCAATGCGGAACGCGACAAGTCCATGCCATAACATTTCGCGCACAGCCCGTCGGATTGACATGTCAAGACGGAACGAATGTCCGCGGACGGCAATCCGGATGCGTCGATTTCTTTGGCCGCGGCTTTGGTAATCAAGTCGCCCTTGGCCACGATGACTTTGCCCGTTACGGGATGCGCGATATCGTTCGCCGCCGTGCGGCCCAACACCACGTTGCCCAACGACACGGCCAGCACAGAGCCATTATAAATCGGCGTCGCCGTGATGAATTCATGCGTGCCGCAATCGTGTTCGGTAATCACCGTATTGTGCGCCAGTGAAACAAGGCGCCGCGTCAGATACCCGGATTCCGCGGTTTTAAGGGCGGTATCGGATAATCCCTTGCGCGCGCCGTGCGTCGACGTAAAGTATTCCGACATGGTCAGACCCTCTTTGAAGTTCGACACAATCGGAACTTCGACGATGGACCCGTCGGGTTTCTGCATCATGCCGCGCATGCCGGCCAGCTGTTGAATCTGGGACTTGGACCCGCGGGCGCCGGAATCCGCCATCATGATGATGGAATTCCAATTTTCGCCGGTTGTCTTGCGCAGGCCGCTGAACGCCAAGTCACCCAGTTTGTTCGTCACGCGTTGCCACATGTCGACCAGCTTATTGTATCTTTCCCCGTGACTAATCAATCCGTTTTGATATTGATTTTCGATTTCGCCCGCTTCGCGTTCGGCGTCTTCAATCATCTGTTTCTTTTCTTCGGGAATCACGATGTCGTCGTGCCCGATGGAAATGCCGCTTCGCGCCGCTTGTTCGAACCCGATGTTTTTCAACGCGTCGGCCAGGAAAATCATATCCTGGTCCCCACAGACTTCATAGGTATAAGTCAGCAAGGATTCGATTTGCTTTTTCGACATCACTTGATTCACCAATGAAAACGGCATGTTCGGTTTTTTCGGCAACAATTCGCCCAACATCATGCGGCCCGCGGTCGTCTTGACTTTTTCGGTGCCCGCAATGGAAACATAGCGCGCCACAATCGGCGTGTGCAAGGTGATGGAATGATTGTGCAGCGCCAATTTGATTTCATCCATGTCGGCAAAGATGGGCGATTTTTCCGTGTGCTCGCCATCCATCATGGAAATGTAATACACGCCCAACACCATGTCTTGCGACGGGACAATCATCGGGTCGCCCGACGCCGGGGACAGGATATTGTTGGTGGCCAGCATGAGCGTCCGCGCCTCTAACTGCGCTTCCAATGAAATCGGAACGTGAACGGCCATCTGGTCGCCGTCAAAGTCCGCATTGAATCCCTTGCAGACCAAGGGGTGCAGGCGGATGGCTTTGCCTTCGATTAATACCGGTTCGAACGCCAGCACGGACAAGCGGTGCAAGGTCGGCGCGCGGTTCAGCAACACCGGATGCTGATGCACGACGGTGTCCAAGATTTCCCACACGACGTCTTCGCCGTTTTCGACCATCTTGCGCGCGGTTTTCAACGTATTGGCGTAATCGCCGGCCAACAGGCGCGCGAACACGAACGGCTTGAACAATTCCAACGCCATGGTCTTCGGCAATCCGACTTGATATAATTTCAGGGATGGCCCCGACACAATCACGGAACGGCCGGAATAATCCACACGTTTTCCCAACATGTTCATGCGGAATCGTCCGGATTTTCCAATCAGCGAATCCGATAATGATTTCAGCGGTCGGCGGTTTTGCGACACCAAGGGCCGCGCCTTGTGCCCGTTGTCGAACAAGGCGTCGACGGCTTCTTGCAACATGCGCTTTTCATTGCGGATGATGATTTCCGGCGCGTGCAGGTCGACCAATTTCTTCAGCCGGTTGTTGCGGATAATCACGCGGCGATACAAATCGTTCAAGTCGCTTGCCGCGACATGCCCGGCGTCCAGCGTCACCAACGGCCGCATATCCGGCGGAATGACCGGGATGATATCGGGCAGCATCCACGATGGTTCCGTGGACGAATCCATAAACGATTCGACCAGCTTCAGATGTTTGATGATGCCTTTGCGTTTGGCTTCGGATTTCGTTTCGTTCAATTCGGCGCGCAGTTTCGTGCGTTCGTCGCCCAAGTCCATGTTCGCGATGACGTCGCGCACCCCTTCGGCGCCAATGCCGACGCGGAAGGCATCCGCCCCGAATTCTTCCAATGCATTCTGATATTCTTCTTCGGAAATCACGTCGTATAATTTCAGATTGGTCAGCCCCGGTTCCGTCACGATATACGCGTCGTAATAGATAACCTGTTCCAACTTTTTCTGCGGCATGTTGTTCAGCAGGGTCGCGATTTTTCCTTCGCGCAGGAACCAGGTGTGCGACACGGGCGTGGCCAGCTTGATGTGGCCCATGCGTTCGCGGCGGACGGATGACGACCCGACTTCGACGCCACAGCGTTCACAGACGACGCCGCGGAATTTGATGCGTTTGTATTTTCCGCACGCGCATTCGTAATCCTTGACGGGGCCAAAGATTTGCTGGCAAAACAATCCGTCGGATTCCGGTTTCAGCGAATGGTAATTGATGGTTTCCGGCTTTTTGACTTCACCGTGCGACCAAGACAAGATTTCTTCGGGCGATGCGATTTTAATTTGCAGCGC
>Ga0123357_10006575_pt1 | contig 14220 bp, 10 predicted proteins | sample TergutEmb28metaG_FD_89873 | JGI IMG/M metagenome (GOLD analysis project Ga0123357, IMG submission 89873) | Embiratermes neotenicus P4 segment gut microbial communities from Petit-Saut dam, French Guiana - Emb289 P4 | ecosystem: Host-associated > Arthropoda: Insects > Digestive system > Gut ... | reverse complement strand
TCCATCCTAATATTATCCACCCATCTACGCCTAGGTCTCCCCAGTGGTCTCCTTCCCTCCGGTTTCCCCACCAAGACCCTATACACCCCCTCTCCGCACCCATATGCGCCACATGCCCAGCCCATCTCATTCTTCTTGATTTTATCACCTGCACAATATCGGATGAGGAGTACATCCTGCGTGACATACACAGGGATAAATCTACCTGTAATTCACGATATATGATCAAGTTGGTAAATTGTCCTACTCGTGTGTCCACGTCTTGACGCCATCAGCACTAATAATGCATTGTGGGAAATGTCCCGAGTGCATAAACCTAAACAACAAGAATGAGGTCTTTGTAGTACTCGGAGACAGGCTCGAGAATTAATTTCGGGCCCTAGTCTGGGTGCAAAGACTGTTGTCCTTCAATAGGACACAATCCAAGGTTGTTACTGGCCTTCTTACTGGACATAACCTGAGAATATACACATATCTTCACTTAGTGGGGTATCCAACAGTCCCTTAAGTAGGTGTGGAGGAGAGGATAAAATCTCAGCTCACATTCTCTGTGAGTGTGAAGCTTTGGCTTCACTCAGACTTGTATATCTGGAATCTTATTGTAGCACCGTACATTTTCGCAGAATCACTTCAATTCATCAACCAACTAATGCACATATAATTTCACATAAAACACTCCGACATGTTTCGATCTTGTCAGATCATCATCAGGGAGCTTTGTTCCTTGCTAAAGTTATATTACAGTATTCACAATTCAATCCTTATTTGCAAACGTGGTGTTGTGGCAGCATATCATGTTGTGTGGGAATGTGTTGTGGAGCAGTGGCTAGGTATGCGTCGTACGACGCACACCTAGCCACTTCTCCACAACACAACATGATATGCTGCCACAACACCTCGTTTGCAAATAAGGATTGAATTGTGAATACTGTAATATAAATTTAGCAAGGAACAAAGCTCCCTGATGATGATCTGACAGGATCGAAACATGTCGGAGTGTTTTGGAGTGTTTTATGTGAAATTATATGTGCATTAGTTGGTTGATGAATTGAAGTGACTGTATATCTGGGTTCCTTTTTCTTGAACCCAGAGGACATTAAGGGTTTAACTATGGGGGGTCATCTGGAACTTTAGCAAAGGAACAGGGTTGCCCTGAACTGGTATCAGATTATGTGGCATGAAGAGGCCATTCTTAAGGCCTAGGTGCATCGGGACTGTAAGGACTTGAACACAATTGCTTATCAGTGAATCAAACAATACAAACCCAATTTTACTGTTTTTTAACAAATTTTAACACAATTTTCAATACCGTAAGATTCAGTTCAGAATATCAAATGTAGCAGTCAGTGGTTTTATCATACATTTTTGTACAATTATTTGTGTACTGATTGTATGTTTGTTGTTCAACACCCATATGATGGGCACAGCAGTGAATGAAACATATCGGTGAAGATCATTAATATGCTGATGCCGACCATGCTTATGAATGTGCGCACTCAAGCACAGACATGATATGAGTGGCTACTCACGGTGCCCTCACTGAATATCTGTAAACTTTTAAGTGTGGGTTACAAAAACTTGATCACATATCCTACCAAAATATTCCTAGTATTCATTCCTGTACCTCTTTTTTCTTGAGCAGTATTACATTACAAACGTACATATTTCGTGTGGCCACCGTGTATAACTGTTGCATCCTGTGCATAGAACATTTGTGCTACCAAAATTTTGAAGTTAATAAAATGTACCTGTGCAGTTTTTAGTTCATTTGCTTTACGCCTTTCCGTTCATATGTGCCCACTGCGGTCGAGTGGACTATAAAATGCCTCGCCAATCCCAACGGCCCACCCACATCGGTAGCGAAGTTAACAAATTGGGTAACTGCGGTGAGATTTGGATTTTACATTCCTTGAATCTACATTTCCCATGACGCTGCGCATGTTTCTATGGGTCCTGTAAAATCTGCCATCAGAACATGAGCCTTTCCTGGAATATGCTTTGCGCTTCTTACCCAGTTCCCCAATTATATGTTCAGGATAAGGATTAAGCGTTTGACGCCTAACGACCACTATAGTGGTCATACCGGACCGCTAACCTCTAAACGTTGCATTTTATATATTTATTCAACAAATATAGATAATGAATATTTTAAACACGGTATATACTCTCCGTTTTTTTCCCTCTTCAAAATGCAGTTTGTTTCATAAATCTAACGTATTTGGTTCCTGTATTATTCACATTTTATATACAGGGTGTGCTGAAATTAAAAAAATAATTCTGGCGCCAAAAGGTTAATGGACATGTGGAAGAAGTGAACTGAATTACTTTTGTTTGTAGCGACAAATTAAACTAGATCACACTTTTAGTGTAATATGATACTGATTTAGTGCACATAGTTCCAGTAACTAAATATATTTTCATTCCCCTTCATTTCATATTTTCATTGGTTATTCATTTCATTCTACATGGTCCTTATAGAAACAAAGAAACCAGTTTTTAATGCATTTTATTATCCAGTGCCAAAAACCACAGGCAAGCTGGTACATTAGACCTAGAAATACAGTAATATTTACTTAAATGTGGGAGACAGAAAAATAAGAATATAAAATGTGTTAAAAATAATACCGAACCGTTACCGGTACTGTATCTTACACATTAGCATATGTCAGCGTAATACATGTGAAATTTTTTTACTGGTCCCATGTTAGGATATACCGCCAACGCTTGTCAGAGGGAAGTTTCGTGCACTACGCGTTTACATATCCGTTTTGAGCTTGAAGTTAAAGCTGCTCTTGAAGAAGATTTTATGGCACAGATATTCCCATCGTCTCTTTGACTTAAACCACAGCATTCTGAACCGGCACTGTGTACCCTGGGCGCCTCCTGAGATAGCGGGTCGTGTACCGATGTTCCGTTGTCTCTGCCGCTACCGGAGCATCTGCCACAAACATTTTTTGCCCGTTCGTCGGTCACACCAGGACTGGACGGTTGGTTGCCGTCCAGACAATACAACAAAGAATCACTCAGTGTTTCTCTTTCTAGAATCTTTTCCCCATTGCTGCCTTCTGACGTATCAAAGTCCCCTGTTCGACTTGAGAAGCTGAGATCCACTGGGCTTGCAGTGAGTATGCTCCGGTTCAACAGATATGATCTGAACGTGCTTGTCAGTGAGCCACTGTCACTCGTCATATCACCACTATATGCGGACTTGTAGCCTACATTTTCTCCGTCATCCCTCGGCGCCTGATAATTTTTGGAATCGTTGCTCGACATTTCGGCAGCAATATTCTCCATACTGTAACTAGTAGTGCATCTACGCATTGGGCAGTCTTCCTTATTAGCTACGTTGTCATCTTTTGCAAAAGATCTGTAACTACCACCATTCCCTTCATGGTAAAATTGTTTGTGGCATTTTCCCAGTGTACTGATGTTGGCCAGGTGACAGAGATTGGACCCTGACACTAGAAGTACAGGCTTCCTACTTCGTGGGGTCATCATTGTTTCCTGCAAGCAAAACAATGCACAATAAGTAAGTTTTCACAGGAATGTAAGCAACTTTTCATAAGTATGATAATGCACTGACAGCAATAAAAAGGTAAAGGTAAAGTGATCCCATTACAGGCCCGGTGTGGCCCAGAGGGTGGGTAGAGGTATAGCTCTACTCTTCCATGACTTCAGCACTAGAAGGGGGGTGAGTGGCCAGCAGCACGCCCCGGCCGCACTTTACCCCCGGGATAGACCTGGTACCCATTTTACAGGAGGCTGGGTGGGCCCCAGGGCTGGTCTGGATGGGCGGAAAATCTCGTCCCCACCGGGATTTGATCCCGGACCGTCCAGCCTGTAGTCAATCGCTATACCGACTGAGCTACCCGGCCCAAATGAGAGCAATTAGCCATATGAATATAAAAGATATAGACAGATTTCCCACTACTGTTAAGTGGTAAGACAAATACAGTAACTAACTACCCAACCAACCAACTCACTACAGGGAGCAGAATCCTTTTTGAGAAGCTAATCAACCAATTCCCCACATTTTATAGAATCCAACCCAAAAGTTCATTACCACGTGCAACGAGAGCCTGCCACTTGTCCTAGCCTGAGCCACATGAACCCCAATCCATATCCTCCCACCCTATTTATTTAACTAATAGAATTCATCCCGTTGTGTGAAAATCACTAAGTTTATTATAAATAATAGAAATTTCCGTCACCATAACTATAATTATGTAGGTTATAATTATAGTTGTGATGACGGAAATTTCTATTATAGTTGTGGTGACGGAAATTTCTATTATAGTTGTGGTGACAGAAATTTCTATTATAGTTGTGGTGACAAATTTCTATTATAGTTGTGGTGACAGAAATTTCTATTATAGTTGTGGTGACAGAAATTTCTATTATAGTTGTGGTGACGGAAATTTATATTATAGTTGTGGTGACGGAAATTTCTATTATAGTTGTGGTGACAGAAATTTCTATTATAGTTGTGGTGACGGAAATTTCTGTTATTTTTAATAAACTTAACTATTTATTTAAGATCAACTGTAATATAGTCACATTTATGCCTAAACCGTCCAATCTGTCCCTTTCCTTCAGGTTTTCCCACCAGGCCCCTCGTAACATTTCAAAACATGTCAGTTTTTTTGTGTGTGGTGAAGAGTTGTTGAGGCCATTGTCCAACCCCACGCTGGAGAACCACCCACTGTCAACTGTCAGCGACTGATATAATATGAACTTCATTTCTAGCGTAATGTTCGTCATTCGTTTCTGTAACGTTGTTACAAACCAACACACGTTACACCCCTTTGTCAATTACCTTAGTCTACAGACATATTCCAGCATTTCATTTAGTTATTGCCAGTGTCTAAATTGCACATTGGTTTACTGTGTTTTGCTACATACAACCTTTGATGCCTAACGACCACTACAGTGGTCGTACCGCACCGCTAACCTCTAAACGTTGCATTTTATATATTTATTCAACAAATACAGGTACTGAATATTTTAAACACGGTATATACTTACTTACTTACTGCATGGAGCAGAGTCCTTCTTGAGAAGCTAACTGGTTCTGCAGCTAGTCAAGAAATTCCCCGCACTTCGCACTTTATGGAACCCGAAGGTTCATCACCGTATTCACAAGTGCCCGCCATCTGTCCCTATACTGAGCCAACTCCATCCAGTCTCCACCCCCTCCCACTTCCTGAAGATCCATCTTAATATTATCCTCTCATCTACGTCTGTGTCTCCCCAATGGTCTCTTTCCTTCAGGTTTCCCCACTAGAACCCTGTGGACACCTCTCCCTTCCCCCATACGCGCCACATGCCTCGCCCATCTCATTCTTCTCGATTTTATCACCCGCACAATATTGGGTAAGGAGTTTAAACATAGTATATACTGTCCATTTTTTTTCTCTTCAAAATGCAGTTTGTTTCATAATTCTAACCAATTTGGTTCCTGTTTTATTCACATTTTATATACAGAGTGTGCTAAAATTTAAAAAAATAATTCCGGCGCCAAAAGGTTAAGGTAGGATAAGATCCTTACGGTTGTATTACTTATGATTCTGTAATTTATATACATGGTTTAAGACAATAAATTGACATAATGTACAAAGTCTGTTAGTCTGTGACTCTATGACTGACTAACCAACTACAGTGATACCTCGGCTAACGAGTGACCCTGCTAACGAATTTTTCGGCTAACAAAGATTTTTTTCGCTGTTTTTCGGACTCGGCTAACGAATGTTTTAGTAGGTGCGCGCGCTAACATAAAGCAGCAAACATGAACAGTCGGGCCATTCCAGGAGCTGAAATGAACATGTTTCGGCTAACGAATGTGATTCCGGAATGAATTATCTTCATTAGCCGAGGTATCACTGTACGTGGAATTCAGTTCCTCCTGAAAAGTTTACAGTCCCTCGGCTTGTCAAAGAATTCCCCGCGTTTTCTAGAACCCGAAGATTCGTTACCGCATTCACAACAGCCCACCACTTGTCCCTGTCCTTAGCCAGATCAAACCAGTCCACGCCTCCCCATCCCACTTCTTGAAGATTAATTTTAATATTATCCTCCCATCTATATTTAGGTCTTCCAAGCGGTCTCTTTCCATTGGCTGTACCCACGAATACCCTGTATGAAGCTCTCTTATCCCCCATGCGTGCCACATGTCCTGCCATCCTCAATCTTTTTGATTTTATCACCAGCAGATCATAAAGCTCTTCATTGTGCAGGCTTCTCCACTCCCCTGTTACCTGCTCCCTCTCGGGCCCAAATACCTTCCTCAACACCCTATACTCAAACACTCTCAGCCTACATTCCTCCCTCAATATCAGTGACCAAGTTTCACACCCATAAAAACAACAGCAAAATTATACTACTGTATATTTAATATTTATATTTCTGGATAGCAAACTGGAAGACAAAATATTCTGTACACAATGATAGCAAGCATTCCCTGACTTCAATCTGCTCTTAATTTTCCCATGAAATTTGATTTGTTAGTGAAACTGGAGGGAAGGGGAGACCACTGGGGAGACCTAGGCGTAGATTAATGGATAATATTAGGATGGATCTCCAGGAGGTGGGATGTGGGTATATGGACTGGATTGGGCTGGCCCAGGATAGAGACAGGTGGTGGACGCTTGTAAGTGCGGTAATGATCTTTCGGGTTCCATGAAATTCGTGAAATTTCTTGGCTAGCTGCAAACCGGTTAGCTTCTCAAGAAGGACACTGCACCATGGAGTAAGTAAGTAAGTAAGTAAGTGATGTTCCAAAATATTTGAACTGTCCCACCCTTTCAAAGGATTTATGAGATGGTAATATAAGATCTTTATACACTGTACAGCACATCTGACATCCTGCAGGCCACCTCTGTGTTTATTTGATAAGGTTCTGAAAATTATTTCACATGTAACACATTGCATTTCAATCGCACAAAAGCACACAAAGAAGGGCAAAGGAAAGGACATGATCATGCTATGACTCAGGCAGTTAGTCACTGGATCCTAGTCCATTTCATGTGGAATTTGTCACGAAGAAGTGGAACTGGGGAAAGGTGCGCCTCTTCGTACTTCAGCCTTCTCCCAATAGTATTACTTCGCCAGTGTTCTGCATCGCATTTATCTGCCACCAACTGACAGCATCCTGATGGCAGAGGAACAAATTGCACTAAGGGAATATTAAATATTCATATTAACATTAAACTGCAGAAGAATGAAAATAAAAGGAAAAATTTATATACTCGAGAGAGTAAAAGAGATTAACAACATATATGGAGCACTAAAATGTTTAAATTATTTTTAATCGTTAATACAAGTGTCGTCATTGGTCAGTGTCGGGCACAGTGGTGGAGATGTAATGCGCTAATTTTATGTTCATCATCATGCTAAGTTAATGTGTAAGAAAGAAGGATGTAAATGCCATGAAACACTTTTTCCTCTATATGAAAAGATCCCTAAATTTACGTGGAAGTCGGAATTTAGGCAAAATTACTACCGGACATCTTTCTCGCCCATAGTTCCACCTTTCGCTGCTAGCATCTCTCGCGTCGTTGCGGATGGAGGCACCGGGCGGCTAGAGTGGGAACGTATAAAGGCGGGTGAAAGCAATGGCAAACTACCCCCAAGAACCTGCCCAGGATGCAGTGTGCCAGAGCCATACCGGTCACATGACTGGGCTCTGGTTCCTGCCAAGCAATACTAATGAAATGTATTAATAATTGCCCAACGAGATGCAACACAAAGCATTCTATTTATTATTCTGCAAGTTCACTGTACATGTTTTGGGTGTCAACCACACCCATCATCAGGAGTACACAAAACTGTAACTACAGCCTTCGGTACTGTGCTGTTACCTCCCTCAAACATGGCCAAGTTAACTTGGCCACATTGGAGGACGATAGCTGCAAGTACCGGTACTGGTCACATTTTTTGTGCAGCTACCTCCCTCCAATGTGGCCAAGTTAGCTTGGCCACGTTGGAGGGAGGTAGCTGCACAGTACCGAAGGCTGTAGTTACAGTTTTGTGTAATGCTGATGATGGGTGTGGTTGACACCCGAAACATGTACAGTGAACTTGCAGAATAATAAATAGACTGCTTTGGGTAGCATCTCGTTGCACAATTATTGATACAGATCCGTGATGCATGGAACCATAAACATAACATTTTTTCACATTTGTACAGCGCATCTTGATATTATCAAAGTTTTATTTATTCACCAACTGATGCACTAGTGAGTTGTCTTAAAAAAACAATATTAAAATTTACATTAAAACAGCTCTGACACATTTCGATGTTACAGTCACACCATGATCAGGGAGCCTAACAGTGCAACACACCTACACCAATACGGACCTAATATAAGCAGCCACACCACCTATATATTAACCACACACTTATGTATTTTAACCTTCTGGCGCCAGAATTATTTTTTTAAATTTTTGCACACTCTATATATAAAATGTGAATAAAACAGGAACCAAATATGTTAGAATTATGAAACAAACTGCATTTTGAAGAGAAAGAAATGGACAGTATAAACCATGTTTAAAATATTCAGTACCTATATTTGTTGAATAAATATACAAAATGAAACGTTTAGAGGTTAGCGGTGCGGTACGACCACTATAGTGGTCGTTAGGCGTCAAAGGGTTAATGGACTATTTTAACAACTGTAACTTTAGTAAGCACGAATTAATGCGCTCCCTGATGATGGTGTAACTGTAACACCGAAACATGTCAGAGCTGTTTTAATGTAAATTTTAATTATTGTTTCTTAAGACAACTCACTGGTACGTCAGTTGGTGGATAAATAAAACTCTGATACCATCAAATACGCTTAATGTATAATGTATATTTCACTCTGTCAACATGTTTGGATCAATTCAGTCATGCATACAGTTGTATTAAGTTGGTATTAATAAATAAGATTTCGGTATGATAATTAATTGTATACGACACTCTACTGTGCCTTATATTAATGGCCTGAAGATTATTGCAGATGTCTGAAACGTGTTGTCAGAATGAAGTACAGTGATACCTCGGCTAACGAGTGACCCTGCTAACGAATTTTTCAGCCAACGAAGATTTTCTCGCTGTTTTTCGGACTTGGTTAACGAATATGGACTCAGCTAACGAATGTTTTAGTGGATGCATGCGCTAACATAAAGCAGCAAACATGAACGGTCGGGCCATTCCAGGAGCTGAAATGAACACGTTTTGGCTAATGAATGTGATTCCGGAACGAATTATCTTCATTAGCCGAGGTATCACTGTACATAATAAGACATTAGTTGTGTTGGATGGCATTTAAACCCTTGGTGCAAATTTTTTAACATGGCGAAATGCTGTTAGTCCGATTCGCACAGAACTGGACAGATGCCGAATTATCGAATTTTCCGCATTATCAGATCCTAACGATACTGCCCTAAGTTGTTGTTACAGGTATTTTGGTTCCTGCTGCTATACTTTGGCTGCACAACTAATCAGAGGAGTATTCCATGTGGATATCTCCTACATCTGGAGCTTTGGGGTCATCGGGATCCTATTCTGATTTTTCTGGAGTGTGCATAGGTTATAGTAGTAGACAAGGGGTCAGTAGATACCACAATGGTTGAAACACAGACTATCTTAGAGCCTCTTCCAATGTGTCCCTGGGATTATTTTTTCCAGTAAAGAGCAAAACACTGGTCTTGGGACTAATCTCCTCAAATGCCAGATTATCGGCAATTTTGGATTATCGCATGTCGGATGAACGGAATTTTGAAGTACAGTGATACCTCGGCTAACGAGTGACCCTTCTAACGAATTTTTCGGCTAACGAAGATTTCTTCGCTGTTTTTCGGACTCGGCTAATGAATGTGGATTCGGCTAACGAATGTTTTAGTGGATGCACGTGCTAACATAAAGCAGCAAACATGAACAGTCGGGCCATTCCAGGAGCTTTTCTTTTCCGTCTGTATGTGTGTTTCGGCTAACAAATGTGATTCCGGAACGAATTATCTTCGTTAGCCGAGGTATCGCCATACATTAATTGTAGTTCTGTTATATATCACAGCCAAGAACTTGTCAGTCAGTTTGTGGGCAGTCACCAGTACGCTGTCAGCTGCAAGATTCAATACTGCCACATTGTAGTAACAAAGTCATTCCTATTCTGGCTATAAGATTCCAGTCAGATAATGTTCGTTGTGTGATGCTAATGGAACTGCAAATTTTAACTTTGACTGCCACAATGCACATTATGTTTCTGAACAAAGCAACATGACTTGTACTGAAAATAAATGAGTTATCCATCGCAGAACACACATAACACAGTCCTCCGGTAGGTGAATCGGTACAAATGCTGCAGTATTCCTTGCGCCATAAGGTATGTAAATTCCGCTGTTCCTTTTACAACGGTCTGTAAGTCAGTCTTGTGTAATCAAAACACAATTCTTCACAAAACTGGGCATACATGTTTGAAAACAGGCTCCTTACTTTACCACTCAACTATCTGCAACACTCCAGACTAACTGTGTTTTGAATGCGACGGTTTCCAGTCGCTAAAGCACATTTTATTCGAACGTTTATCAGATGTCAGCGGAGGCACAATTCAGAGAGTAATAAACTGACTGTACCCTCACAAATGGTTTTCTACTCATGCAAGGTTTGAGGTACTCAAAGCAGTGCTGCCAAAGATTCAAGTCATCTGGGATGTGAATGCTGTTTCACTGTGCGATCATTACCTGACATTTCAAATGACCATAACTACATCATCTTCAGGAACAAGCAGTCAAAGAAGACTACATAATCCCGAACATGAAGGCACTACACTTGTTTGAAACATCAGTAAACCATAACCTGACACAGCATTGTATCCAAAAGACTCCAATGTTTGGTTTTCTACTTTTTGTTTATGTTTCGTCAGAACAAAAGATTACAAGACATATACATGCATAAGTAATAAAGAACATGACATATAACAGACAGCTTACCTGCATAGCTTTTGACATTTTCTGTGTTGATCTGGTAATGGGTGACATAGAACTATTTTCGTCAGCTATCGGGGTAAGCAGGCAGCTACTATGGTTAGCTTCAATTGGGCCTCTAGACACTCTGATTCGGGATTGAGATGCAGGAGTACTTGTACCCAGAAAACAGGTGAGAGCATTCCGAGGAGTTAGTCTGCTGTTAGTATGTCCCACAGGAGGTGGTGGGGAGAAGAAGCCAGGCAAAGCAGTTTGACAATCAACAGAACGATCACAACACAAAGCTGGCAAATTGGCAGCACTGGCAGCAGGTTTACTCACAGATTGCGTGTTCGCACCTTCAGTCCTCGACATTGATTGGCAAGGTGTGGTTGGAGTATGGGACAAGGGAGGCAAATCGGGGTCTGCAGAACAGCAGGAAGCCTTGGGAGGAGAGGCGCCATTCTCACATGACAACACCGAACTAGGGGGCGATGCCCTCTTCCTTGATTCCGAAGTGGAACCAGACAACAGTTCATTTTTCTCATCCTCACGATGTTTTGCAGCAATCTGCCTTGCCAGGTTTTGCAGAATTTCTTTCCTGGCAGCAATTTCAGTTGTGTTATTAGTAACATCTTTGTTTCTTGAATCTGAATGCCTGTCATGTGTGGTGTACTGGAGCTGTAGAAGAACACATTTGGTGTTTGTTAAACACGAATCACGTATTCCTGGCACTTCGTCTTGGTCACTGCAGGAATTTGAGTCTTCGTCCACACTCCTTTGAAATAATCTCAAACAGGTTCCCGGTTTCTGTAATTAGAGATGCAGCATACAGTAATACATATATAAATATAGCAGACCAGACAGACATACACACGTATTGCAGATCGTAAACAAACACAGCAGTTCATCTCCAGAACAGAACCATCTCAAGCAAGAACAGAGACAGAACAGTTGCTTTTTACAACCCTCCAAATGTGTCCAAAAACATGTGTAAAAGGTTTTGACCGCAATGTACATCAGCGAGCAGTATAATAAGGTCAGCCTTACACAAACAGACTCAGCCACCAGTGAACACCATGTAACGTAAGCCACAGTAAACAACAGCAAGCAGTACAGCGGTGCCACTAGTTCTGCAGTTCATAATACACAGGGAGAAGCACCTATGCAGTTATTTGTCTTGCCAAGATATGGTTCCTAATTCTGTGATGGGAAGAAGAAAAAGGAGGAGAACAGAAAGAAGAAAAGGAAGAGCAAGAAGAAAGAGGAGAAGGAGGAAGAAGAATAAGAAGAGGAGTAAGAAGAAGGAGAAGTAGGAGAAGAATAAGAGGAAGAAGAAAAAGAGGAGAAGGGGAAGGAGAATAAGGAGGAGAAGAAAAAGGAGGAGGAGAAGGAGGAGGGGAAGGAGGAGGAGAAGAAGGAGCAGAAGGAGAAGAAAGAAGGAGGAGGAGGAGAAGAAGAAGTGGGGGAGAATGAAAGGTATTTTTGCCTGAAAATGGCAAGCCCCATCTGCTGAAAGTAGCAGCAAATACAGAGTTCAATACCACATTCTTGGTTGTACTGTATATGGTAATAATACACAGTAAATCAACTGGATACGAAGATAGTAAGATAATTCGGTACATACGTTTAGCACTTCTTGGCTTACAGAATGCGACCCACTGAGCTGACTCTGAGTATTGCCACTTTTCTGCTTTGCCCCCTTGTGGAATAAATGCTTCTGGAACAGAACAGGAACACATCAACTGACAGTCTTTGTTACAGTTTCTGCGACACATGCTGGTAACATTTTCCCAGACATGGCTGGTCCTTGTCACGTGGACACCCCCAGACAAGTTAACAATTCAGCACCACCTTAAAGCCGACATTTTTGAAACTATGGTGGCTTACGACAGGGCTGGCGAATTTTGGAGTGTGTGCCCAACTTGTTTATAATCTTCAGGGAAATTTTTAGACCTCGGTTTACTAGCGCCATATTTCTGATTATTGTGGTCACATCTTGGCACCCTTTATAGGCTGGCACCCTGGGCAGCTACCCAACATGCTCTTCCCTTATTTCAGCCCTGTTCTCACATTTCAGTGGAACATACCACCACTCTCTTCATGGTGAATGAACTATTTCACGTGGAAGCTGAAGCAATATTCATTCATTCCATTGGCATGTGCAGAAGGCAACGATTCCTTGCCATTCTCAGTAGCTCCTTCCATTCCTCTCCGTTATGTACTTTTTCCCGCCACACTTCTCCACCAATTATTCTTCCACCCTCTCTCACCTCATCTTGCCATCTATTTCCTGGTTTACCTCTCAATCTTGTTCCCAAATTCTATTTCTATTCTATTTTCTTCCATTCTCTGTACATGCCCAAACCAACATAATCTATTTAACCTTATTGTCTCTATTATAGTAGGTTTTTTAACACTTGCATAAGTTTCTTTATTTGCTAATATCCTCCAATTTTCTTTTCCATTGTCATATACTGGGCCTAAAATTCTTCTATACACTTTCCTTTCAAAACTGTTCAATTGCTTTCTATCTCTTTCTGTTAGTGTCCCAGTTTCTGATGCATATGTTAACGCTTTGTCTAGTGTTGTGTTCTTTAGTCTTAGTTTTAGTTTCTTTGATATCTTTTTGTTTTTAAAATTTTCTGTAGCATAAAATATGTTTTGTTAGCATACTTTATGCATTCTTGCCAGTCTATTTGGTTATTCTTACCTTCATCAAGTAAAACTCCGAAATATTTAAAATTTTCCACTCTTTCAAATTTGTAATTTTTTTATTTCAATGGTGGGTAAAATGCCATTTATAACCCCCTAAACAAATTCAGACACCCTGAAGATGCAGGGATGTACTGTACAAAACTCTCAGTTGTCACTACATTTCATCACTTCAAGGCGTAACAAACCTTGCTCACAACCACCGTTTGACCAAAAAATACCTCAACATGCTCTTGACCTCATAGGTGTGGCAAGTAAAGGTCAGTATCATTATTGCTTAGCCTCAGGAATGAGTAACATAATTAATTGATATATGTGTTAACTAAAATGGCTTCGGTGGTCTAGGGGTAGCGTGCTGGCCGTTAGTACCCAAGTTTGCGGGTTCAAACCCAGCCGAAGCTGTTGGAATTTTAGGGCGAAAAAAATCCTCAGCACGCCTTCCTTTGGAAGGGAAGTAAAGCCATCGCGTCGTTGTGGACAGAGGCACCTGGCAGCTAAAGTGGGAACGTCTAAAGGCGGGGGAAAGCAATGGCAAACTACCCCCAAGAACTTGCCAAG
>Ga0123357_10006574_pt1 | contig 14221 bp, 12 predicted proteins | sample TergutEmb28metaG_FD_89873 | JGI IMG/M metagenome (GOLD analysis project Ga0123357, IMG submission 89873) | Embiratermes neotenicus P4 segment gut microbial communities from Petit-Saut dam, French Guiana - Emb289 P4 | ecosystem: Host-associated > Arthropoda: Insects > Digestive system > Gut ... | reverse complement strand
GGCGCCGCCTGGGGCGGGGAATTTTTCCTGTGCGACCGTAAGAATTATACCCGCTTGGCATATCCGGAATATGTCCCGATGCCTGGAGGAGACAAAGCCGCTTTGGAACCTTGGCGAATGGCGACAGCCTATCTTCATCATTATCAATTGCCAATTCCGGAAAAATTTCTGAATAGAATCGGTAAGGAAAAAATCGAAAGAATGATAGCGCTGATGAATAAAAAAATTCATTCGCCAGACACTTCAAGCATCGGTCGCTTGTTCGACGGATTCGCTTCTTTACTGGGAATTTGCGACACGTCGAGCCGTCAAGCCGAAGCCGCCGTTTTATTGGAGCAATGCGCCGATGAAGCATGTACGCTCAGTTATCCAATTGAAGCGTCCGGCAATCCGGTTTCATTCCGGTCTTTGTTTCAAAGCGCTTTGAAAGATTTGGAAGAAAATGTTTCGGTAGCGATTATGGCAGCTAAGTTTCATAATTCGTTAGCTAATTTGATTGTGGAAAAAGTCAGTCAATTATCCGAAGAAACCGGCATCAAGCAAGTGGTTGTCTCCGGCGGATGTTTTCAAAACAAACGATTAACCGAACAAATACAGCGATTATTTTCGTATTCCGGTATTTCTTTGTATCTTCCTGCCCAAATTCCGTGTAACGACGGAGGGGTTGCAGTCGGGCAATTGGCTGTTGCTGCGGCGCGGGTATAAAAATATTTTGCGACAGTTCAAATGAGAGGTAATACATAATTTCATTTTTTTTAGTTAACTTTGCCCATATTGTTTTAGTTTTGCAATATGGAACCCAAAGGAAAAATATTAATTATCGACGACAACGAAGATGTGCTTTTCGCACTCAGCGTCCTGCTTAGCCCTTACGTAGAAAAGGTTAAGCTAAGCGCTTTTCCTGAAAAAATCGAGCGGTACATGGTCGGTTATCAACCGGATGTCATTCTGCTGGATATGAATTTCCGTTCGGACGTCATCAGCGGACAGGAAGGATTTTACTGGTTAGACAAAATATTGAAAACAGACCCGCAAGCGATTATTATTCTTATGACTGCGTATGCCGATACGGATAAAGCCGTGAAAGCCATAAAAGCCGGCGCAGTTGATTTTATTTCCAAACCATGGGAAAAGGATAAATTACTTGCTACGCTTTTTTCAGCTTTGAAATTGAAGGAATCGCAGCGGGAAGTGGTAAATCTGAAAAAGCAGATGGAAGTTTTGAATACGACCGAAACGGCGTATGAAATTATCGGCGAATCGGACGTCATGCGGAATGTTTTCGATATGATTGAAAAACTTTCCGGCGCCGACGCCAATGTATTGATTCTGGGCGAAAACGGAACCGGTAAAGATTTGATAGCAAGAGCAATCTATCGCCATTCTCCACGCGCAGGGAAAGTTTTTGCGAGCATTGATTTGGGAACTATTCCCGATACATTATTCGAAAGCGAGTTGTTCGGTTACGAAAAAGGCGCTTTTACCGATGCAAAAAAGGAAAAGCCGGGGCGAATGGAAGCGGCGTCAGGCGGCACGCTGTTTTTAGACGAAATCGCAAACCTCTCGCTTCCGATGCAAGCTAAAATGTTAACTGCCATTGAAAAGCGAATGATTTCAAGGCTGGGTTCCAACCTGTCTATTCCTGTGGACGTTCGCTTGATTAGCGCTACTAACACGGATATTCGCCTTGAAGTGGAAAATGGAAATTTCAGACAGGATTTGCTGTACCGCATCAACACGATTGAGTTGCATATCCCTCCACTTCGTGAGCGTGGTTGCGATATTCAGTTACTTGCCGAGTATTTTCTGCAAAAATTTTCCGGTAAATATAAAAAGCAAATCAAAGGAATTACATCCGAAGCGAAAACGAAATTAGAAAACTACAATTGGCCCGGTAATGTACGCGAATTGCAAAACGCCGTTGAAAGAGCGGTCATATTATCGCAAGGAAGCAAACTGACTGCCAACGATTTCATGTTGCAACCCGCCGAAACGCGAAAAAAGCATGAACAGGAATCGTTGAATCTGGAACAGATGGAACAGGATACTATCGAGAAAGCGTTGAAGCGCAGTGAGGGAAATATGAATAAAGCTGCTGATTTACTTGGCATTACACGTTTTTCCCTTTATAGAAAAATTAAAAAATGAAACGATATAATCTTGCATTGTTCTACCGGTTGTTTCCACTCATTATTTCTTTTTCGTTAATGGGCTTTTTACTTGCTGTTCAATGGTATAATGCTGCATTGGTCGCTTTCGGATTCGGATGCTGGTTTACTTATAATACCATCAGCTTTTTAAAACGAACCGTTAAAGACGCCGGACGGCTTATTGATGCTATCCGGTATTCCGAATTTAATATTACTTTCCGGAATTTCGCCGATAAAGGATTATTCCCTGAATTGATTCCCCTGATGGAAAAAGCAATTTCACACTTCAATGAAAAACTTCAGCAAACAGAGGTTGAGCATCAATTTTATGATACTTTACTAAACCGTATAGATTCAGCCATTTTAGTTATTGGCAAAGCCAATGAAATCGAATGGATTAACAAAGCCGCGACTGATGAATTTGGTAAGCCGCAGCCGAGACGAATTGCCGATTTTGCCGCTATTTCTCCCGAATTACCCGGAATATTGGAAAAGATTGTTCCGGGCGAAGCCAAGATTGTAAAAACAAAAACGCATCAATTAGCTGTATCAACGGTTATTCTTATTTCCAGAGGGAAAGAATTGAAATTAGTCAGCTTCAAAAATATTCAATCCGTTCTGGAAGAAAGCGAAAGCGATGCGTGGAAAAAACTAATCCGCGTTTTGACGCATGAAATGACAAATTCTCTTACCCCAATTATTTCGCTTGCGGAAACTTTTTCAGAACAGGATTCAACGAAGGAAATTGATTGCGAATTGATGAACAGGTCAATGCAAATCATTCACCGCCGCAGTAAAGGCTTGGTAGAATTTGTCGGCAACTATCAGAAATTGACCCGTATTCCCGCTCCGGTCATGAACACTTTTTTCGCCGCGGGAATGATAACCGATATAAACGATTTGCTGCTTGCAGACGGAATCAGGTTTTCCTGTGAAATAAAACCGGAAGAGACGACGCTCTTTGCCGACCGAACACAGATAGAACAGGTTTTGATTAACCTCATCAAAAACGCTTGGGAATCATGCGACCGGAATCAATCGCCCGAAGTCAGCGTCCGCATATTTAAAAACGAATACCAGCGACCGGTTATCGTTGTTTTGGATAACGGCTGCGGCATACTTCCCGAAGTCATGGACAAAATATTTGTTCCGTTTTTCACTACCAAAACCGGAGGTTCGGGCATCGGACTCAGCATTTGCCGGCAGATTATGATTTCGCATGGAGGAAATATCGCCGTCGAATCGGATCCTGACAAGGGAACGCGGGTTGTCCTTGTCTTTTAGTTGGTGAAATTAGAGAAAAAGCATACCTTTACAGAAATTTTCAAACAAATATTTAAACAAATAAAAAATAATACAGCAGCTATGAATAATTCTCCCCGAATCGTTTTTATGGGAACTCCCGAATTTGCAGTTGAAAGCCTCCGTAAATTAGTTGAAAACGGATATCAGGTTGTTGGCGTTGTCACTATGCCTGATAAGCCTGTCGGGAAACATCACAGCGTGTTGCAGGCTTCGCCGGTAAAAGAATACGCTTTATCGCAAAATATTCCGCTGCTTCAGCCGGAAAAATTGAAAGACGCCGGTTTTCTGGAGCAGTTAAGCGCTTGGAATGCCGATTTGCAAATTGTTGTCGCCTTCCGGATGTTGCCCGAAGCCGTATGGAATATGCCCCGCTTGGGAACATTTAATCTGCATGCTTCGCTGCTTCCGCAATATCGTGGCGCAGCGCCTGTCCAATGGGCGATTATCAACGGGGAAAAAGAAACCGGCGTTACTACGTTTTTCCTTACGCACACAATAGATACAGGAAAAATAATCTTTCAGGAACGCGTTGCAATTGATCCTGCCGATACTGCGGGCATTATTCATGACAAATTAATGTATTTGGGAGCGCAATTAGTAATAAAAACAGTTGATGCGATTAGTAATGATAAGATTAATACAGTTGATCAGGAAACATTAACCATTGATGAAAGCAATCTGAATCCAGCGCCTAAAATTTTCAACGAAACCTGTGAAATCGACTGGAATAAAAGCAGTAATGAAATTTACAACCTGATTCGTGGATTATCGCCCTACCCTGCCGCATGGACAGTATTGAAGACAGATAAAGGAGAATCTATCCACTGCAAAATATTTGAAAGTGAAAAGATTATTCAAGCGCACCGCTTACTTCCCGGAACAATTGATTCTCACGATAAAAACTGTTTGAAAATAGCGGCATCCGACGGATTTATTCAAGTGAAAAGCATTCAGCAAGCGGGGAAGAAACGCATGACAATCGAAGAATTTTTGCGGGGAAATTCGCATCTGTTGTTTTGAGATTACTCTTTTGTAAAATTTTCCTGCTTTTGTTTTGTTTATATGGGAAATAGATGTAACTTTGTAATGAAAATCAGGACGAATTGTAGAGGCATATATCAGGTTCAAATCCTGAATCGTTCACGGGGATAAGTTTAACGGAGAGCAATCTCCAACTTTTCTCCACCGGTCCCGGCGGGGGGGGGGCGAAAGCACAAATACGCAACATAAGGGGCTATTTATTTAGTCCCTTTTGCTTTTCCCAAAGTAATTTTAATAGTCCGTTTTTATCAATTGCATAAATATTGGGAATTTCACTTATTTGTCCTTTCAAAAACCGGCCTGCTTCTCTTATTATTGCACTGTTCAATAAAACAGATTTACTTTCATCCGTAAAGTAAAAAATAACATTGTCCGCTTTGCGCGCGTCTCTTATTGCTGATCTTATTGTTTCTTCATTTGCGTTTTCAATGTATTTAATATCCCATGTTTGATCATCAAATTTTAAATCCGGTTGTTTTTTCCATCTTTCCGGTAAAAATACTACTTGTTTTCCAAGTTTTGCGAGTATTATTCCAACAACTATTTCAGCTTCGCCTCCTCCACCTTCTTCCGTAAATTTGTGTTCTTTATGATAGACATTAAATCCGCCGCTATTCTTATCAAAATAAGCCTTTTCCCACTCATCCCCATACGAATTGTATTCTTGTATGGCGGTTTTCTTTATTTCTAACCGGATTTTTGCGTTAGAAGGTTTCATTTATTCCGTTGAGATTTTAGTTAATTTTTGAATCTGCGAAGATACAAATTTTTTTCATTTGAAATATAAATTCCACTTGTTTTATTCAGCTAATTTTTGTTCCTTTGCAACAGTTATTTATACAATTTAATATTTTTTGTCTATGATAGAAAACAGAATGTAGTAATACGTATATTTTAAAAATATTGAAAATAGCGATTTGCTACTTAGTGGAAAAAATATGTAAAAAAAGAAAATATAATAATTTATAATTGAGCTTGTAGCTCTTTATTCTCCTTTTGTCGAAATCTCGTAAATTTCCTCAAGAATAAGGTTGCGAAGGTTCACGCTTGAAGGCGTGAAGCATTCGTGCTTATTTGAGGAAAAGGTTTACGAGAGCCTGACAAAAGAAATAAGCAATCAACGAATAGTTTCACGCTTTTTTTCGTGTGATTGCAAAATTTTTCAAAACGGGATGTAATTTCCCCACTTTAGGGGATTAAAGGAATTAAAAGCTTATATAATTTTGCAACGTGAAAATAATTCAAAAAATTAATATTAATCAGCCCCGAAAGGGACATAAAAAATAAAAAAATGAAAACTATAAAATTACTTTTTACAGTGGTTATGGCTTTGGTTGCTATGACTGCAAGGACACAGACTTGGAACATTGGATATCCAAACGAAACGGATGTCGTGGCAACTTTGACTGATGGAACGCTTGTCATTTGTGGAACAGGAGATACGAAAAATTATGACGCAAGCTATTATGTTCCATGGCATGATGTAAATAAACAAATTTTAAATGTAATAATCCAAGATGGTGTAACTTCGATAGGAAACTCTCTTTTTGCAGGTTGTTCTTCTTTGAAATCTATTACCATTCCCAATAGCGTAATAAGTATCGGAGTTTTTACTTTTGATAGTTGTATAAATCTGACTTCCGTTACAATTCCCAATGGCATTATTGGATTTGAATCTTTTGTGGCTTGTGGAGGTCTTACTTCGGTTACTATAGGTAGTGGAGTGACAAAAATAGGAGATGGGGCTTTTACAGACTGTGTCAATATTACTTTTATTACCGTTTTTAATCCGGACCCTGGTGCTATTTCCATTGGTAATGATGTTTTTGGAAATGTAAATATAAACAATTGCATTCTGTCAGTCCCTGTCGGCTCTATAGAATCGTACAGAAATGCGCCGGTATGGCAAGACTTTCTTTATATAGCTGGTGGTACAGATATAACAACCGGCGATGTTAAACTTGCTAATTTGACTGTCAACGCCGGAACATTATCGCCGGAGTTCAGTCCGGCGATGCGTATTTATAAAGTAACCGTTCCAAAAAGTGTCGAAAATATTGTATTGACTGCTACCCCCATGGACAACAATGCTACTGTTTTGAGTGATGGAGAAAAAGCGCTGATCATAGGAGAAAATACCTTTATGGTAAAAGTTAGTAACTCGTTGGGTACCTCCGGTTATATGGTAATTATAAACAGAACTCCAACCGATTATTTCCTTGACTTAGTCCGTTATACTGAAATGACAACAGGTTCTATTACTACAACTTACACTGATCTCGTGGTGAATCAAAACGTAACTAAACCTATTATTGATAGATATGAATTAGACTATACGCTGACGACCGGTAGTTTTTCAGGAGACATTCCTCTGCATTTCGATATAGGCGACGGACAGAAAATATACGACAAAACAATCAGTGTCGATGCAAACAGTATTTACAAAATCACCTTAAACATAACGATAGATTATGCCCAGTACGGTGATATTTGGACTACTACAGCCTATTATAATGGTCGCCCTAATTCCACTTCTATAAACTACAGGCGTCATTCATGCGATGTAATTGCATCGGAAGGCAACGAAGTATTATCAACTGACTCAATTAATATTGCCGGAAGTTATATCACGAACATTTCCGCTTCCGACCTCTCTTTTATTGGAAACGGAAATTTCACCTCAATAAAAAAATTACCTGTAGTTCAGAGTATTAGTATTTTCTCCTCCCCAGCCGCCGATTTTATCACCGTCTCCGGCTTACAAGGCAACGAAACGCTTTACGTCTATAACATCAACGGACAACTGCTCATTACCCGCAAAGCAATAAGCGAAACAGAAACCGTTCAGATCGGCAATTTGCCTTCAGGAATATATCTCTTGAAAACGAACAATGGGCAAACCTTTAAATGGGTGAAACGCTAAGCATATCTTTGCGTACTTTGCGAAACCCTTTGCGTTCTTTGCGGTAATTTGTATTTTACCGCAAAGAACGCAAAGGATTTCGCAAAGTACGCAAAGATACTACGGCACCGGATCAAACCCTTGTCCTCCCCATGGATGGCAGCGGAGAATCCGTCTGATTGCCAGATAACCTCCTTTGAAAGGTCCGTGTTTTTTGACAGCCTGCAAAGCGTATTCCGAGCAAGTAGGCGTAAAACGGCAAGAAGCCGGAGTGAGCGGAGAAATGCAATATCTGTAAAAATAAATCGGAATCAATGCAAGAAAAATACCGGTTTTTTTAGCATAGTACAATAAACTCATTTTGTTTTTTCTTTTAAAGTATCTAACGCTTTCTCCATGGCGGCTTCCATTTCTTTCCACTGACACAATTCGTTTCCAATAAAGAGGAAAGCGATTAACAAGCCGCTTTCATTCTCCCGACAATGCCGGATCAAAGAGCCTTTCTTTTGCCGGTACGCTTCCCTGATTAACCGTTTCATCCGGTTTCTTTTTACGGCGCGTTTGAATTTTTTTTTAGGGACGCTGACCAAGACGGCAATCAACGCTTCCGAAGAAGGCTTTTGCGCCAGATAAACAACACGCAAAGGATAGGAAATAAAAGCGTTTCCTTGTTTAAATAAACAATCGATTTCCTTTTGGAGGGAAATCCGCTCTGTTTTTTTTAACGTAAATCTATTATCCAACGGGGTTTATTTCTTTCCTTTTGACGCAGGTTTCATAACTGTTTTCAAATACTTTTCCAGCGCAGCGGTCATTGAAGGCGATTCCGGATTCGGAGCTTCAATATCTAAACGCAGTCCCGCTTCACGAACCGCCTTAGCGGTAGTAGGACCAAAAGAGCCGATCAGCGTGCCATTCTGTTCAAATGTTGGAAAATTTTTCAGCATCGACGAAACTCCAGCCGGAGAAAAAAACAAAAGAATATCGTAGTCAAAAGCTTCATCCACTGCAAAGTCGTTACTAACTGTCCGGTACATGACGGCTTTGTTGTATTTGATTTTCTTATCGTCCATCAGCTTGATTAAATCTTCTTTATGAATATCTGAAACCGGTATCAGGTAATTTTCTTTATTATGCTTGTTGATATAAGTCATTAAATCTTCAATCCGCCCTGAGGCAGGATAGAAAATTTTGCGCTTTCTGTAAATAATGTATTTCTGTAAATACACTGCAATTGCTTCTGTCACACAAAAATATTTCATCGCTTCCGGAATTTGTATCCGAAGCTCATCGCTTAAACGGAAATAATGATCAATCGCCGTTTTAGCGGTAAAAATAACAGCAGAGTAATCTAAAACATTGATTCGCTGTGCTCTAAATTCTTTTGCATTTATCGGATCAACTTTAATGAAAGGACGAAAAATAATTTGTACGCCATATTTTTCCGCAATATCAAAATAAGGAGACTTTTCAGTCTTTGGCTCGGGTTGAGACACGAGAACTTTTTTTATACTTGCATCCATATTGTATCCTTTTGCACAATTAAGTAAACAAATCCACGGTACACTAAATACAACGGTATTATTTCCTGGGTGCAAAGGTACAAAATAAAATAAAGCAAACGTTGTTTCTTATAAAAAAATAATGAATATACTTTGTAAAAAATGAAAAACAGGTTTAATATAAGATAGAAAATCATAAAGTAGAGACAAAAAATATAGGCTGCATCGACATAAAATAAAATTAATACCGGAAAAAATAAGAAAATCCCATTGAGGCTAATCCATGAAAAATAATCGTTATTCCACTGAACAACGATTTCTTTTCTAAAGAAAATCGCCCCTGTTGCCGAATACGCCAAAAATTTATATATGAAAAAAATAATTAGCAATAAGGAACATTTTCCTAAAATAAGGAGCATTTGAGACAAGGTTGTCACCGATAAAAAATGCTCGCGAACAGCGTAACAGTAGAACGTTATTGACAGCAGCAATATGGTTTGAAGACTTAGAAAAAACTTATACAAAGTTTCGTTTGTTACGGTTTCGTAAAACATATTGTGCCTGTCTTTGTTACGAAACAGACCGCTGAACATGGAAAGTGAAAATTTATTCCTGCTGATTATGCTGACAATAATAAAAAAGCAAATAAAGAATAGAATGAATCCCCAATTATTCGCTTCATTTCTTATTGCAATCGGAATGTCGTTCATTTCCATAACTGTTCTTCTTTGGATTGCGCTTGACTAAAAATAAGTTCAAGCGCTTCTTCCGGAACGCTCGCTACTTGCCAAACAGGTGATTGGGAATGAATAAAATTTTCCGCATTGGCTTTATCCAGCATAGCCAACAGATGATCATAATAACCGGCGGTATTCAAAATAACAATTGGATTCGTATATAATCCCAACTGCTTCCAAGTGATGATTTCGAGTAATTCTTCCAAAGTGCCGACTCCGCCGGGCAACGCGATGCAGGCATCCGACCGGTTTGCCATTGTCTGTTTTCGCGCGTGCATATCCGGAGTGACGATAACTTCTTGAATCGCCGGATGCAGCCACCCATTGTCGCACATAAATTGAGGAATAACGCCGCAAACATTCCCTCCGTTTTCCAAAACGGCATTTGTGACTGCCGCCATTAAGCCGTTGACGCCTCCGCCATTAACGCAAGTAATAGCGTGTTTTGCCAACAGTTTTCCTAAATTTCCGGCGGCTTCAAAATAAACGGAGGATATTCGCGGACTCGCTGATGCGTAAACAGCTATTGTATTAATTTTTTGTGACATGGGTAATAATTACTTCTTTTTTGAATTTGAATCGCAGGACAAAAATAAAGACAATTTTTTAATCGGCAAAATGTAATTTAAAGAGGTCAAATCTTTTTTGCGGAGCTATGAAAAATTTCAGGAAAAAATTGCATTTTTCATAGAAATTCGACGCTCCCCTTAAAACCATCAATGTCATTTCGTGTACCCTGGGTGTCATTTCATGTACGCTGGATGTCATTTCATGTATAAGTCCATTTTTTTGTAGGTTTAAAAATTTTTTGTATATATATTTGCCGGACTAATTGATAATTGACAATTGACAATTGACAATTAATAATTAATAACTAATAATTTTTAGAAAGATGAAAGCATTTCTTTTTATCACAAGTTTTCTACTGTGTCAAAAATTTTTAATAAAATAAATACAATGAAACGACTATTATTTTTCTATTTTTACCTCGCATGCCTTGCTCCAGTATTCAGTCAAGGCAGCAAATTCAAAGCGGTAACCCGGACTGCTACCGATAGCGTAGCCGGTTTGTTTACCAAAAACGCCCAAGTAATTGACGGCTCGTCAAATCCTCAACTGCGTTCCGGCAATCCGGTCAATCCCTATTTTTCCGGTACGCAAAGTTTGCAACTTCCCGACAGCATCGATAAGGATTCGGGAACGGTCGTCGCGCTAAAAAAGGCAGAACCGAAATCGGTTTTTATCGAACGTGACCGATCGCAACTGCGTTCGGCTCAAATGATGAGCAATGAAGACATTACCCGCGCTTTTTTCAGGGAAACTCCTTCCTTGCACATCGATCAACCTGAAGAGCAGATCCGTATCAACCAAGTTAATACAGACAATTTGGGTATGAGCCATGTAAAAGGCGTTCAACTTTTCCGCAACATTCCCGTTTACGGCATGGAATTTACCTTCCATATTTCGTCTCAAACCGAACGGTTTATAGGTTATACGCTGGACACTGCACAGATTGATACGACTTCCGCCCGGTTAAGTGGAGAAGAGTCCATTCGTATTGTCGAAAATGATTTGAAGCAAACTACGAAAATCCAACCGGTAAGCGATTTCATGAAAAAGCTGACGAAGTATGAAGGTCCCACTGCTACTTCTATTTATTATCCCGATAAATTCAATAATTACAGGATAAGCTATAAAGTAATAATCCGCCCAAATTTTAGGGATGAATGGATTTACTACATTGATGCGCAAAACGGCGAAATTATTGAAAAGTACAACAATACGCCGACTACCGGTCCTACCAAAGGGACCGGTTTGGATTTGAATAATGTGCAACGAACGGTGGATACATACGAAGAAAATGGCGTACAGTATATGGTTAACACGATTAAACCAATGTTTAATAGTACAGATTTTACAGGAACCATTATGGTTTACGATGCACAGAATAAAACCGATATTTATACATCCAATCCCACAGCATCGCTTGTTACTTCCAATTCAACACAGTGGAGTAATCCCAAAGCCATATCCGGTATGTATCATGTTTCATTGGTTTACGATTATCTGAAAAACACATTTAACCGTAATTCTTTTGATGACAAAGGTTCGAACATGTTGTGTGTGATTAATGTGCCCGACCAGAACGGACAACCGTATGATAATGCTTTTTGGAATCATTCGTTTATATCGTTAGGAAATGGAAATATTATGTTTACGCCTACCGCCGGGGCGTTGGATGTTATTGCCCATGAATTTGGACATGCCGTAATAGACAATACTGCTAACTTGGAATATAAATTTCAATCAGGAGCCATTAACGAAGGTTATGCCGATATATTTGGCGTCATGGTGGACAGAGCCAATTGGACTGTTGGCGAAAAAATTATCAAAAATAGAACTTATTTTCCATCCGGAGCTATGCGAGATCTGGCAAATCCGCACAATGGAGGAAAACAAGGCGATAATTGCTGGCAACCTGCAAATGTTTCTGAAATGTTTATTACGTCGGACGCTCCATCGGATGCAAATGATCAAGGTGGCGTTCATATCAACAACAGCATTCCGGGACATGCTTTTTATTTGTATGCTACCGCTACGAGTAAGGAAAAAGCCGAGCAAGTGTTTTACCGCGCTTTATGCAATTACCTGACCTCTACTTCCAAATTCGTTGACTTGCGTATTGCCGTAGCATCGGCGGCAAAAGATTTGTATGGCGATGCTGACGTACAGTTGGTAAAAAACGCTTTCGATCAAGTAGGCATTACGGAAGATGCAGGAAGCGGACAACCGGGCAATTTGCCGACTAATCCCGGACAACAGGGATTATTGCTAACCAGCCTGGCCCAGATTGATTACGGTTTATATAAAACTGCCGACTACGCTACGTTCACTCCGCTGACTGCCGACAGAATGTACAGCAAACCAAGCGTTACCGACGACGGGAAGTATGTGCTTTTCATAAATACAAACAAGATTATCCGCGTATTGGATATGACCACCGGACAGACAGGGTCAGTAAGCTCCGACGCCGGATATGCCAATGTGGCTATCTCGCGCGATGGCAACCGCATGGCTTTCGTTACCACCCAACAGGACTCTAAAATCTATGTATATGATTTTGTTTCGGGAAAAATGAGCGCTTTCCAACTGTATAATCCGACTACCGGAACGGGCGGCGTACAATCGGGCGGCGTGAAGTATGCCGAATCCCTCGAATTTGACCTTACCGGAGAATATGTTCTCTACGACGCATACAATGTCGTTGGCAATTCGCTTGGCGGACAACAGATAGATTATTGGGACATTGGACTGATTAATGTTTGGAACAACAACGCTAATACTTTTGGAACCGGTCAGATTGCCAAACTGTTTTCTGCGCTCGATCAGGGCGTGAGCGTAGGAAATCCTACTTTTTCCAAAAATTCACCCTATATCATTGCTTTTGATTATATGGATAAAAACGGAAACTATGCCACTTTTGGAATGAACTTATCGACTAATACCCTGAATATGCTGTTTACAAATTCCACCGTCGCTTTCCCCAATTACAGTATGGATGACAAAACAATCGCATTCGCTTCTTACAATATGGGTCCTTTTGTCGGAATAGTGGCTTTGGGAGCCGATAAAATTTCCATATCTGGGCAAGGACAAGGAATTGCCAATCAAGCCACATTTCCGATATTCTACGGAACCGGTACTCGTCAATTGGGATTGAAGCCTGCGGCGGCATTTTCGGCTGACGTCAGATCGGGTAATTCTCCTTTAGCGGTTCAGTTTGTCGATTTGTCCGAGAATGCGCCGGTATCGTGGAAATGGACTTTTCAGGGAGGTAATCCGGCATCTTCGACATTGCAAAATCCCAAAGTAACATACAATGTTTCCGGAACTTACCCTGTAAGTCTGATCGCAACCAACAGTTACGGCAGCGACGAGGTAGTGAAGCAAGCATACGTTACGGTCGGAGTTACGGGAATTGAAAACGCAGAACAAGAAGCTATTACTGTTTTTCCGAATCCGGCGGCGGATTATGTTTGGGTACGCGGCGCAGGGTACGCGGCTCAAGGTATAAAATTATCAGACATCACAGGAAGAACAATTCCGGTTTCATTTTCAAATGACAATGGAGGAATCCGGATAGATGTTTCCGGTTTGCATCAAGGAATATATCTGCTGCAAATCATGGCTCCAGATGGGAAAAGCATAACGCAAAAACTTGTGAAAAAATAAAAAAAAGGTTCTTAATTAATAAATAACAATTTTAAAATTTTAAAAAATGAAACTAAAATTTTTCCTCGGCTTTTTAGCCATGCTCTTTGCGCTTAATTCGGCGCTGGGACAAACTACTTATTATGATTGCTCCGGAAACGCTTATTCCACGAAACCAAGTAGTGGCAGCGTTTTAACTTTCAGCAATGTTCTCGGCATAACAACTCTATCGGGAGAGGTTTGCGGAACCCTTGTAATCGACGGCGATCAATCCATTGTTTATAATGGAAAGACTGTCTTTTCGTTAAGTCAAACCTCGGTTTTAAGTTCTATCGGCGATATTACGGTTACGGCGGGCAGTACGATGACCAT
>Ga0123357_10006572_pt1 | contig 14224 bp, 11 predicted proteins | sample TergutEmb28metaG_FD_89873 | JGI IMG/M metagenome (GOLD analysis project Ga0123357, IMG submission 89873) | Embiratermes neotenicus P4 segment gut microbial communities from Petit-Saut dam, French Guiana - Emb289 P4 | ecosystem: Host-associated > Arthropoda: Insects > Digestive system > Gut ... | reverse complement strand
CTTCCAATAATCCTTCTTTCGAATACAAGTGTTTTTCCGGCGTTGTCACCAAATCAAGAATCATCTGGGAAGATACGCCGGGAATAGGTTCTTCGCGAGCCGGATATATCGGAATCAAAAGAACTTCGTCGGCGGCTGACAGCGATTCGGCAAATTCACGATAAAAATCGTTTGTTCGGGAATACAAATGCGGTTGAAATACCACCGTCAGTTTTTTGTCGGGATACAATTCTTTGACCGACGAAATGCTTGCGGCTAATTCTTCGGGATGATGCGCATAATCGTCAATCAGCACGCAATCGCCGCGCTTGATATGAAAATCGAATCGCCGCTTTGCGCCACAGAAAGAAGCCATTCCATTTCGCAATTCATCGTCCGCAACGCCATTCAGGAAAGCGATTGCCAAAGCTGCTATTCCGTTAAGAATATTAATTTTCACCGGAACGCCCAATTGAATATCCTGAATAGTCCGTTCGGGAGTAACAAAATCGAAAATAATTTCACCGTTTCCTGTCCGGATATTTTTTGCATAAAAATTGCCTTTGTCAATGGCATAGCGATATACCCGCACGCCTTTTTTCAATTCGGGTTCGATATCAACTCCGGATTCCATCAATAGAACGCCGTTTCCGCGGATTAACGAGGCAAAATGACAGAAAGCTTCTTTATACGCTTCCGCTGTTTTGTAAATATCCAAATGATCGGGAGCTACAGAAGTGATTACCGCCATATAAGGCGTGAGCCAATGAAACGAGCGATCGTATTCGTCGGCTTCGATAACGGTCAAGTCGCTCTTTGCGGATACCATCAGGTTGCTGTCGTAATTTTTCAGGATTCCTCCCAAAAACGCATTGCAGTCAATCGCCGATTGTTTCAAGAGATGAGCAATCATACTCGAAGTCGTCGTTTTCCCATGCGTTCCGGCAACGCATAACCCGCGCGCGCTCCGCGTGATTTCGCCCAACGCTTGCGCTCTCTTAATTATGGTAAATCCGTTTTCGCGGAAGTAAGTCCATTCGGAATGATCTTCAGGCACAGCCGGCGTGATAATTACCAGCGTATGCTTGGGGTTTCTGTATATTTCGGGAATTAAATCAACGCTGTCTTCGTAATGAATTTCCGCTCCCTCTTCGTTTAACTGTTTAGTCAGCGCCGATTCAACACGGTCGTAGCCGGCAACTTTTTTCCCGTGAAACAGGAAATAACGCACCAATGCGCTCATGCCGATACCTCCGGCGCCTATGAAATAAATAACTGAATAACTGAATGACTGAAATGCGTTGCCAAGAATCGTATCTATCTCATCTACAATTTTGTTTGCCGCATTGGGCAAAGCTAATTTCAATATGTTTTCACTCAATTCTTTCAACCTCCTGTCGTCGTGAATAATTTTTAAAGTTTCGGGAATCAGGTTATTTATGGCGTCTTTGTCGGGAATCAGTGCTGCGGCGTCTTTTTTGAGCAAAGCCTCAGCATTTTTGGTTTGATGGTCTTCCGCTACATTGGGCGAAGGGACTAATACGACCGGTTTTCCCAAAATACAAAATTCGGATATGGAGCCTGCGCCGGCTCTCGAAATAATCAAATCCGCGATGGAATAAGCCAAATCCATGCGTGAAATAAAGGGCGTTAAATAGACGGGAGCATTCGGATAATCGCGCAATTTTTCTTCCGAACCGGCATAATACTGTTTTCCCGATTGCCAGATAAATTGCACATCGCTTTCATTGATAGAAGGCAAGGCAGAAATGAGACTTTTATTGATAGAGCCGGCTCCCAAACTTCCGCCAAGAACCAAAACCGTTTTTTTGTCGGGTTTACAATTGAAATAAGCGTATGCTTCGATGCGGTTTGCTTCGGTGCATTTCAAATCTTTGCGGACAGGATTGCCTGTTAAAACAATTTTCTCTTTCGGGAAAAACCGCTCCATTCCTTCATAAGCGACGCAAATTTTTGCCGCTTTCTTTGCCAGCAATTTATTGGTGATGCCGGCATACGAATTTTGTTCCTGAAGCAGCGTTGGTATTCCCAGACTGTTTGCCGCTCTCAAAGTGGGTCCGCTTGCATATCCGCCTACGCCGATTACAATTTGCGGACAGAAGTCTTTCACTATTTTCTTGGCTTGACGCAAACTTTTGAATAAACGACGCAGGACTGCGATATTTTTTAGAATATTTTTGCGATTGAAACCTGCAACAGGCAAGCCGACAATGATATAACCGGCAGCCGGAATGCGTTCCATTTCCATACGGTTTTCTGCGCCGACGAAAAGTATTTCGGCATCGGGATAACGCTCCCTGATTGCGGCGGCTATGGAAAGTGCAGGAAAAATATGACCTCCGGTGCCGCCTCCGCTGATAATTACTTTTAGATGTTGCATTTTATTACTTAAATTGGTTGAAACTCCAAATCATCTTCTTCGTCCGCCAATAACCTTTCTTCTTCAAATTCTTCATCAAATGCCGCTTCTTGCTTAACGCCTCTCGGATTTTCAAAGCGGCTGACGCTTAATATAATTCCGATGAATGCGCATGTGACTAATATAGAACTTCCTCCCTTGCTGATCAACGGTAACGGTTGTCCGGTGACCGGCATCAGACCAACCGAAACAGCCATATTGACCAGCGCTTGTATGCCTATCATTAAAGCGCAACCCAAGACCAATAATTTGGGAAACGGTTTGTGACATCTGTCGGCGATAGTCCCCGCCCGTATAAATAAAAACACGTAGAGGGAAAGAACAAAAATTCCACCTAAAATACCTGTTTCTTCAATAATAATTGCATAAATAAAATCGGAATAGGCTTGAGGCAAAAAATCGCTCAAGCGGCTGTTGCCGGGCATTTTTCCAAAGAGTCCGCCTCGCGCCAAAGCAATTTTAGCCATTGTTGATTGAAAAATCGGGTCGGGTATTTTGCCGTCTTTTGTTATTTCCGGGTCTGCTTTGTGATTCTTAATTCGATCTACCCAAGTAATTCCTCGACCGAGTCCGATATTTTTTGCCAAATCCGGAGTAAACCAAATGCACGAGAATAAAACCACGGCAAATGCCCCTGTTGCCAAAATAAGTATTCCCATTCTTCTTAAAGAAACCTGTCCGACAAACATCATGACAACTACAACGCAATACAATATTGCTGCCGTCGAAAGGTTATCGCGAAAAATAAGAATGCAAGTCGCAATGGTAAGACCCCATATCCACTTGAAACTCAAACTTTCCGATATTTTGCCCTTTTGCCGGTTCAGGAAAAAAGCGACACAGGAAATCAAACTCAGTTTGGCTAATTCGGAGGGTTGAAATCCGAATATATACCGATTGGCGTCGTTTACAGTGTGACCTATAAATTGCGCCGCTATCAACAGAATCCAAACGAAAGGAAGAGCAATTATAAAAATCCAAAAGTATTTGGGATTCAGGCTGTGAACGAGTAATACCACGACAGTTCCCGCCAATAAAAACATCGTATGTTTTATAATCGGTTGCCAAAAACTCGTTCGGAAAGTCAGCATACTTGAAGCGCTGTAAACTTCAATAATGGAAATGAGGCATAAAAACAGGAATATCATCCATATCACCCTGTCGCCTCTGAAGATTTTTTTAGCAAAGTCTAACATACTGTTTATATTTTAAAGATTTCGCACACACAATTTAAATTGTTTACCTCGATCTTCGTAGTTTTTGAACAGGTCGAAACTTGCGCAACAAGGCGAGAGTAACACCGTATCTCCTTTTTCGGCAATGTCATACGCATGCGAAACGGCTTCCTGCATCGAGCGGGCGTCGGTCGTCTGCATGACTTTTCCATCAAAGAAATCGTGCAATTTAGCATTGTCCACGCCCAGAAAAATCAAAGCGCGGCATTTTTCTTTTACCAATGATTCGATTGACCGGTAATCATTTCCTTTATCGGTGCCGCCCAAAATCAGGACAACCGGCGTTTCCATGCTTTGCAAAGCATACCAGGTTGAATTGACGTTGGTGGCTTTCGAGTCGTTGATGTATTCTACGCCCCTGACGCGCGCTACTTTTTCGAGCCTATGTTCGACGCCTTTGAAATTACTCAAAGATTGCCGGATGTCATCATCTTTTATATCCATCAGTTTGGCTGCAATTCCGGCTGCCATTGAATTGTATAAATTATGCTCGCCGGTCAGAGCAATCAGATCTTCTTCCATTGTAAAAATACCTTTAGGGGTTTCTATAATTATTTGTTTATTATCGGTATAAGCGCTTACGCCTTTCTCTTTTTTCAGGGCAAACGGATAAAAAGCGACTTCAGGACGCCTTTTTTCAATTTCGTTCCGAATATACGGATCATCGTTCCAAAAGATAAAAGCGTCTTTCGCCGTTTGATTTTGAATAATCCGCATTTTGGAATTAACATAGTTCTGCATTTCGTAATTGTAACGATCCAGATGGTCGGGCGTAATATTCAGTAAAACGGCAACATCAGCCCTGAAATCATACATTCCGTCCAATTGAAAACTGCTTATTTCGATGACGTAATAATCATAATTTTCCTCAGCAACCTGCAAAGCAAAACTACTGCCCACATTGCCTGCCAAACCTGCGTTCAATCCTGCATTTTTCAGGATATGGTAAGTAAGCATTGTTGTAGTTGTTTTTCCGTTACTTCCTGTGATACAAATAGTTTTTGCATCAGTATAACGTCCGGCAAATTCGATTTCGGAAATGACAGGCGTTCCCTGTTCGTGCAGTTTGTGAACGAGAGGCGCTTTGTCGGGAATACCCGGACTTTTGATTACTTCGCCGGCATTTAGAATTTTGTCTTCCGAATGTTGATTTTCCTCGTAGGAAATGCCGTATTTATCCAATATTGCTTTATATTTCGGTTGGATAGCTGACGAATCAGAAACGAAAACGTCAAATCCCTGCTTTTTTGCAAGTACCGCTGCGCCTGCGCCGCTTTCGCCTGCGCCGAGAATTGCTATTCGAGTGACATGTGACAAGTGACGGGTGACGGGTGACATATTATCTCATTTTTAAAGTTGCAATAGCCAATGCCGCTAAAATAATTCCGATTAACCAGAAACGGACAACAATCTTTGATTCGGGAATTGCCGCCAGCGGCTTCTGAATCAAAGCATCAATCCCTGCATTTCCCTGCTTTTGAAAATGATGATGCAAAGGAGTCATCTTGAAAATCCGTTTTCCCACGCCGTATTTCTTCTTTGTGTATTTGAAATAAGCGACTTGAAGCATCACCGAAATACTTTCAGTGAAAAACACGCCGCATAAAATGGGCAATAATAATTCTTTGTGGATGATTATCGCGAAAACGGCAATTATACCGCCCAAGGTGAGAGATCCGATATCGCCCATAAAAACTTGAGCCGGATATGCGTTATACCAAAGGAAACCGATGGTCGCCCCGATGAATGCGGCGGCGAAAACCGACAGCTCTGCGCTTCCGGGAATATACATTATATTAAGGTATGCCGCATATTTGATATTACTCGACACGTATGCCAAAATTCCTAAGGCTACTCCGATAATAGCCGAACTTCCGGCAGCCAATCCGTCTAACCCATCCGTCAAATTGGCGCCATTGGAAACTGCAGCCACAATAAAAATCGTAATCAGCACGAAAACAATCCATGTGGCTGCTGTGCGGCGGCTTGGCATGAAAGATACCAAATCGCGGTAATCAAGATTGTTGTTTTTCACAAAAGGAATGGTCGTTTGCGTTGATTTTACCGCCGGACTGTATTTTACTTCCGTAATAATATCGTTTCTCCGGATTTCCACATTTTCGTGCATTATCGCTGCGGGACTTAAATAAAGAGTAAGCCCTACAATAAATCCCAAGCCGACTTGTCCTACAATTTTGAACTTTCCGCTTAGTCCGCTTTTATTTTTTTTGAATACCTTAATATAATCGTCTAAAAATCCGATGCTGCCTAACCACAAGGTCGTAATCAGCATAAGTATAACATAAACATCCAATAACCGGCAAAATAACAATACCGGTAAAATTATTGAAATAATAATGATAATTCCTCCCATCGTAGGCGTTCCTATTTTTTTCATCTGTCCTTCCAAGCCCAAATCGCGCACTACTTCGTCAACCTGCATCCGTTGAAGCTTTTCGATGATTCGCCGCCCGATAATCGTTGATATTACTAACGAAAATATCAGCGCCATTGCCGAACGGAAGGAAATATAACGGAACATTCCCGCTCCGGGGAAGTCCAATTTATTAAGATATTCAAATAGATAATAAAACATATTACAGCTTATTTGGTTTCATTAAAAAAAGTTTGTACGATTTCTCTGTCGTCGAAATGATGCTTAATCCCTTTTACTTCTTGATAATCTTCATGTCCTTTACCGGCAATCAGAATCACATCGCCGGTTTGAGCCAGATGACAGGCGGCGCGGATGGCTTCTTTCCGGTCGGTAATCTTCAGAAATTTTTGGGGAGAAACATCCTTCAGACCTTCCTCCATATCGCAGATAATGTCGTCAGGCTCTTCAAATCGGGGATTATCGGAAGTTAGAATTACAAAATCGCTTAATCGGACAGCTTCTTTCGCCATGATCGGACGTTTTCCCTTGTCGCGGTTTCCTCCGCAGCCAACGACGGTGATAATTTTCCCTTTTCCCGACAAAACTTCTCTGATTGCATTCAGCACGTTAGTCAGCGCATCAGGCGTGTGGGCATAATCCACAACCGCCGTGTAGCCTTCCGGCGAACGGAAAGTTTGGAATCGTCCCGAAACAGACCGGAGCGTACTCAATATAAGCAATACTTTATCAGAATCCTGTCCTAACAGAACGGCTGTTCCGTAAACCGACAAAAGATTGTAAGCATTGAATTTTCCGACAAATTGCGTTGAAATATCTTTTCCGTTGATGCTCATTTCCGTTCCGTCGAAATGCGCTTCCGCGATTTTCCCTTTGAAATCGGCTAAAGACAATAAGGAATAGGTTTTTTTTGTTGCTTTCGTATTCTGAAGCATAAACATTCCGTTTTTATCGTCTTTATTTGTTAAGGCAAAAGCTCCGGCAGGCAATCCGTCGAAAAATGCCTTTTTAGCATCGCGATACGCTTCGAAAGTGGGGTGATAATCCAAGTGATCACGAGTTAAGTTAGTGAATATGCCTCCTTTGAATTGCAATCCGGCTATTCGTTTTTGATCAACTGCATGAGAACTGACTTCCATAAATACATACTTGCAGCCGGCTTCCAGCATTTGCGCCAGCAAAGCGTTCAACTCAACAGCGTCGGGCGTGGTATGCGTCGCCGGCAGCTCCGTATCATTAATATAATTGCAAACGGTTGATAATAATCCTGTCTTATATCCCAATTTTCTGAACGTCCAATATAATAAGGTAGCGGTAGTCGTTTTGCCATTCGTGCCTGTTACGCCGACCAGAATCAGATGCTTCGACGGTTCTCCGTTCCAAACGGAAGCGATTCGTCCCAAGGTTTCTGCGCTGTCTTTCACGCGTATATACGCGACATTGTTTAACAGGCTTTCTGGAAAGACTTGACATACAATAGCTTTAGCGCCCATTCCAACTGCTTTTTCGATGAAAGAGTGTCCATCGGATTGAGTTCCGCAAACAGCCACAAACAGAAAGCCCGCTTCAATTTTACGGGAATCGCTATGGATACCGGCAATCTCTATTTCAGGATTACCGGCAATTTCCAGTATGTCCGAAGTAACGAGAAGTTCTTTCAGTTTCATAATTTTATCTAAGTTGAACGGTTATTGTCTGTCCCCGCGATATGGCAGTTCCGGCATCCAACGATTGAGCGAATACTTCGCCCCGTCCCAGAAGATTCACCTGCAATCCGGTAGATTCCAAAGCAAAAACAGCGTCTTTCGCTCCCATTCCGATGACATTGGGTACTGTTTTGTCCGGTATCTGTTCCTCTTTAAGTAAGATCCGGTCATTCGTAGATTTAACGGTCGCCCAATTTCCTTTCAAGCTATCCGTATAGCGGATATTCAATTTCTTCAAAACATATTTTGACTGATCCGACAGTCCGCTTTTCACTTTCGGAACTTCAACCAAGCGGCTTTCGTCGTCGAGATTAACCGGCTTTATGGCGTTTTCTCTTCCATAAATCGCTTCGGCAATCTGTTTGAAAACCTTTCCGCTCATTAATCCGCCGGAAGCGCTTCCGTTAAGTGGACGGCGAATGACTACAATGCAGGAATATATCGGATCATCTGCCGGAAAATAGCCGCAGAAAGATACCTGATAGGTTGTTCCGCCCGACTTATAACCCGCTTTTCCTTTAGACAGCTGCGCCGTTCCGGTTTTCCCTGCAATTCGAACGATAGTCGAACGAGCCGGTTTTCCTGTTCCCTGTGGATGATTGACTACGCTATCGAGCATAGAGTGAATTATTTTCAATGTTTTATCCGAACAGATATGTTCGTTGAGTACCTCTGTCTTTAACTTTTCACTTCCTTTGTCGTCACGGATTTCTTTTACGAAAATTGGTTTTACCATTTTCCCGTTATTCGCGATTGCATTAAAGTAAGTCAGCGTATTTATCGGCGGTATTTGGGTTTCGTAACCAAATGACATCCAAGGTAATGTCGTTTTGTACCATGTAGAATCATTCGGATAACGAATCCTCGCCTTCATATATTCGGATATTCCGATTTTCAAGTCTTTATTGATTCCAACCCTGTATAGTCCATCAACGTATTTTTTGGGGTTTTTCTCGTATGCTTTCAAAATAAGTTTGGCTACGCCAATATTGGAGGAAAACCAAATCGCTTTTTCAGCGGTGATTTGATGGTATCCGCCACGATCGGCATTGTGATCGAGCAATTCAGCGCCGCCATATTTAAATTTTCCATTGCCGACATCCACAGGGTCGGTGGGGTGAACGAGTCCGTCCTCCAAGGCAACCATCATGGAAGCCACTTTGAATGTAGACCCCGGTTCGCTCATATCAGACAAAGCATAATTCAAAGATTCGCTCCACGCGCCATTGGCGGACTTTCCAAGATTGGCTATCGCTTTTATCTCGCCTGTTTTTACTTCCATAACAACGGCGGTTCCCGATTCGGCGTTTAATTCGTCTAATTTTTCTCTTAAAGCATTTTCCACTATTTCCTGAAAGTTAACGTCTATAGTCGTAATAATATCTTTCCCGCTGACGGGATCCGTTTCTGGCACTGCTTTTAATCCGCCTTCCACCCATCGTTGGGTAATGATTCCCGGTTTTCCGCTCAGCAAAGTATCATATTCTTTTTCCAAACCATATTTTCCGCCGACCGAATCGAATCCGTTATAAATGTCGCCAATGGTTCGGGAAGCCCATATTCCGTACGGTTTGATTCGCCGCGTGAATTTTTTTTCACATAATCCCGAACGATTGCTCCCCAAGTTAAAAAAAGGCATATTTTTAATTTCCATAAGCTCTGTATAATTTACTTGCCGGATTGCTAACGGATAACTCATACTTCTTCTTGGCACGGTATCTTTAGCGGCAAGTCGCGCAGCTTCTCTTTTCCGCATATCCCAACCATTTCTAATATCTTTTTCGTATTGATCCGCCGATTTTTCGGGAAACATTTTATTCAGTTCTATGGAAAGCGGTTTGATATTTGCATTCAGAACGTTTTCCTTCAAACCGTCAGCCCAAAAGTCCATATACAATTTGTAGGATGTTTCATTTCCTGCCATCAATCTATCGTCCGAAGAATAAATGCTTCCTCTTGTAGCCGGAATCGTATCTTTGAAAGAAACATACCGCTTTCCTACATCTATCCACCTGTCCCTTTCCACAAGCGAGGTTCTGACCGCCCGCACAATAATCGCTATGATTACAAATGCCATGATCCATCCCACGTAAAGGTAATGTTGCTTTATTTTTTTATTGGTTATGCTATTTCTGTTAGGCATATTCTTTTTGTTTATTTATGAATTTCATAAACAGTTGTATTTTCTCTTGTTAATTCTATTTCTTTTCTTTTAAGCAATTCTTCAATCTGCGATTCTCCGCTGATTTTTGTTAAGCGGGAAATCAAGCTCGTTTGTTGATCCTGCAATCTTGCCTGTTCTTTTTTCAGGCTATCCATTTCGGTCAATTTTTTTGAGCAGTAATAACGATTACTTATAAAAATCAGAATTAAGCAGAATATCAAAAAAAACAATTTAGACTGTTTAATAATAAAGTCTTCCGTTAATATTTTACCTCCAAAAATATAGGTAAGCCAATAATGTTTTTTTTTCTTTTTCGCGGATTTTTCCTCCGATTCCTTATTATTATTTTCCTGTTCCATTTTTTTCAGCTATTCTTAATTTTGCGCTTCTTGAGCGGGGATTTCGTTCGATTTCTTCCGCTTGAGGAATAATGACTTTCGTATTAATCGTTTGTAATGGAGCAATTACGTTGCCGTAAAAATCCTTTTCAACGATTCCTTCAAAATTACCGGTTTTGAAAAAATTTTTCACTAACCGATCTTCCAAAGAATGATAGGTAATAACTACCAATCGTCCTCCGGGTTTCAACAATGCGGTCGCTTGCATCAGTAAGTCTTTCAAAGCTTCTAATTCCGAATTAGTTACAATTCTTAAACTTTGGAATGCCTGAGCAAGCTGCTTCTTTTCTTTTTCCCTGCTGAAAAAAGGTTTCAACAGGTCTAAAAAATCCTGAGTTGTCCGGATTCTTTTTTGTTCCCTTGTTTTAACAACGGCTTTCGCAATCGCTTTCGAATTTCTCAGTTCTCCGTAATTATAAAACATATCGGCTAAATCTTTTTCGGAAAACGTATTGAGTATGTCGGCAGCGTTGGTTCCGGCGCGTTGATTCATTCGCATATCCAGCTCTCCTTCGAGGCGAAAAGAAAACCCGCGGTTTTCGTCGTCAAAATGATGGGACGAAACGCCTAAATCAGACAGCAATCCGTCAATTTCGGTTACGCCGTACCAATCCATAAAGTTGGAAAGATAACGAAAATTGCTCCTCACAAAAGTGAATGTTGCATCGGAAAAACTGTTTTTTTCTGCATCTTCATCCTGATCGAAGCCATAAAGGTGACCTTCTCCATTCAAAAGTTCCAATATTTTTTTCGAATGACTCCCTCCGCCGAATGTTGTATCCACATAAGTTCCGCCTCGGCGAATCCTTAATCCGTCAATACTCTCCTTCAACATGACCGGAGTGTGATATGAATCAATCGTTTCTCTCATTTGCACGTCTCGAATTACTCAAGAATTTCCTCACATTGCTCTTCAAATCATCGGCGCTCATCGTAACTTTATTGAACAAATCGGGATTCCAGATTTCAATATACTTGTTCACGCCAACGAAACAAACGGCATTGGTGATTTTTGCCATTTGCATATACCTTTTCGGGATAAGAATACGACCGCTGGAATCTAATTCTACCGGTTCAGTAAAAGAAGAAATCATACGATAAGTATTCTCCATTTCTTCATCTCCCCATTCATCCAACTGTTCTTCGAGTTTATTCAACCGCTCTTCCCAATTTTTTTCCGGATGCAAAACAAGACAGTCATGATGAATATCTTTACGCAATATAAGCCCCGATTCTCCAAAGGATTGCAGAATTTTACGGAATACTGCCGGAACGAAAACCCGACCTTTAGCATCCGTTTTAGCGTGAATTATGCCCGTAAAAGCATTCATTTTTCAACTGCTTGTTTCAGACCGTAAAATTACATAATTCCCCACAATATACAAACATTTTTCATGTTTTTTTATAAATATTTTTATAAACAGCATTATTAACAAATTATCAAACATATAAAATGCTGTTAATAAGGTATTTAATTTTTTATCAACTGGTGGGGGATTTTTTTCGCTTCGGAAGTGGAAGATTGTCAGTATGAGTTGAATGTTATGGTTGTTAATGTCAAGAGCAACCCAAAGATAAGGGACTTTAACATTTTCATAAAATAAATTTATATCATATTCTAATATTTTCTCATAAACTCTGAAGGCGTCATAATTGTAGGACGGTCAATTTCAACAGAAGAAAAATCCATATCTCCAGTTAAAAGGATATCAACATCTTCATTAATTGCTGTTACTAATATAGGCAAGTCCTTTATATCACGTACTTTCGGGTATTTATTATCATCAAAAAATTTTGGGGTATATACAAATTCATAAGGTAAACTTTCTAAAAAGTTATCCAAAGCAATCGCTTTGCTTTTAAACTTACGCTCAACTACACACTGTAACTCTTCTATTACATAAGAACACAAAACAATAGAATGTTTATTGCAAATCATTTCTTTAAGTTTATTCATTTGTTCATTCGGAAAGAAAATCAATGAAATGAGAACATTTGTATCAATCATTATCCGCATAATCCTTCTCCCATATTTCCTGTCTCACTTCACGTGCAAAATCCTGTAATTCCTGTTCTGTATTAAACCCTGCATTTTTCGCCATGTTGTGCATTTCGTCCTGAATATGATTAAATGATAACAAGGCAGGATTTTCAAAAAAAATTCTGCCACCCCTTTCTTCAATAAAAATAACTTTATCACCCGCTTTAAGGTTTAATTTCTTTCTGATTCCAATCGGTATTGTTATTTGCCCTTGAGCGGTAATTCTCGCAGCTTCCATGACCTGTTTGTTTTAATAGTCAATTTATATTGCACAAATATACAACAATATTTTAAAACCGGGTAAAAAAATTGCCCCAATCATAGTATTTGCAAAACAAAAAATTTCCTGTAACTTTGCCGATAAAATATTTCATTAACATCAAAAACTAAGAGTGATGAAAAACACCGGATTATACATTGCTGCGCTTGCACTGTTTTTATTGATTCAATGCAAACCTGTTCCGAAATCGTTTGTTGTCAAGTTCGACAATACGAAAGAAGTTTCTGGACAGAAGTTTGCAATCAAGGATATTACGCCCGGATTGCCCCATGATTGGGATGAATACAATTTTGTTGTATTGGAGTTCCGAATCACTACGTCCCAACGATTTAATGTGGGATTTACTACCGATTCGGGATACAACGAGCTGCGTGTGATGAGCTATGTGCCGAATGCTTGGAATAAATTGGCTATTCCTCTGAAATTTTTCCGCCGTTTGCCCGACGCTAATATTGATTTGGCTGCAACTTACAATCAACCGCGATATACAGGATGGATCAATCTGGGAGGAAAACGCGGCGAGCTTCGCGGCGTTGATTCCATCGGCATCCGGATGCGCGTTCCTATTGGAAATCCTGAATTTGAAATACGTTCCATCGCCCTTTCTGTGGATGATCCAGGCGATCAATACTTGGGAGAAAAGCCTGCCGTTGATGAGTTCGGACAATCCAATCTGCTCGACTACGTCCAAAAAGTTGATTCGTTTGGACAGTTGCAGGCAGAATGGAAAGCCGAAGAAAATGATACTGTTCGCCCTGATTACAATTATTCCCGCTATGGAGGTTATTTGCAAAAACAAGTGAAGGGTACAGGATTTTTCCGTGTGCAAAAAGTGGACGGACGCTGGTGGTTTGTTGATCCGGATGGTTATCTGTTCCTTTCTTTAGGCGTGGATTGCGTGTATCCGGGCGGAGGCGGAAATGTCAGAGATTTGGACAAAAGAGATGGAATGTTCAAACAGTTGCCTCCTGCACAGTTCGTTGAAAATTTCAGAGGTCATAAAGTCGCTTCTTTTGGATTTTGGAATCTTTTCCGCCGCTACGGAGACGATTATCAGACAAAGGCTTGCGAGATGACAGTCGAACGCATGAAAAGGTGGGGGTTAAACACTATCGGCAACTGGTCGAGCGCCGAAGTCTATAATCTGAACAAAATACCCTATACGCAACAATTGCGCGGTTTAGCTATGGAAAGTAAACTGATGGGGCTTGCCGATGTGTATGCACCCGGATTTGTTGCGCGGATGGATTCTGTTATGAAGTCTTATCTGCCTGAAAATAAAAATAATCCTTGGATTACAGGTTATTTTGTGGGAAACGAACCGTCGTGGTTAGGGCAGGAAGCCCGACTTTGCGACCTTATCCTGCAAGGAGAAGACTGTCCCATAAAAGCCGAATTGGAGAAATTTATGAAAGACGGAGATACGCCGGAACGAAAGAAAGAATTTATCTATCAAACATTCAGGATTTTCCTGCAAACCGTGAAGTCAACAATGAAACGTTACGATCCCAACCATTTGAATCTCGGCATTCGTTTTGGCAATCTTGCCGAATTGGATGAAAAGCTTCTTGGAATCTGTCATGATT
>Ga0123357_10006571_pt1 | contig 14224 bp, 11 predicted proteins | sample TergutEmb28metaG_FD_89873 | JGI IMG/M metagenome (GOLD analysis project Ga0123357, IMG submission 89873) | Embiratermes neotenicus P4 segment gut microbial communities from Petit-Saut dam, French Guiana - Emb289 P4 | ecosystem: Host-associated > Arthropoda: Insects > Digestive system > Gut ... | reverse complement strand
TCATCACAGTTCCACATCTTGTGAAATTCATTATTCGGTGAACAACATTCCGTTAAACTCTACAGAATCTGAGCTCTTGATAAGCCTTATATGAACAATAAAGCAATGCGCTGCCAACACAGTTACAGTCTACAGCTATACGCAGCTCTAACAGACAGTCAATCACAGTTACGTTATGCTGTTTAACCCATTTTATTTAAGGCTAAACATTTCCGCGTTTTTGCCAAGCCGTCATCAGGCAGTACGAATTACACAAGCAATGCCCATCCTGCACATTACATAAAATATGCCATAAACGGAGCTGGGAACGTAAAAGTTTGGGGAAACTTATCAAGAGGAAGCCTCAGTAGGTAGCAACATATCAGTAAATTACACAATATGTCATGTGCCGCTTACGTCCAATTGTGGCGATACGGCCCCTCCCGGACCCCGTCTTCCCCCTAACGCACCCCATCTCCTCTGTATCCACTGCTCAACTCCTCCGTCCTCTTATTCCTAGGAACTGCAATACAAACCTCTGGACAACTTTTTCCTTTCTTTTTCTTACTTTTCCTGCTGTAACTTTGTTGGGGAATTTCTCATGGAGAACTTTTTTTTTCCTGAGGATATCCTTTCACCTTCCACTCTCAAAATGTGACACGCCCATCCAATTCTTCTAATTTCAATACCATCCACTACATTTAGCCCCCTGTCTATTCCACTCAACACGCCAGCGCCCTTTCCCTTGTACTGGCCACATATTGTTCTTAATATTTTCCATTCACTTGCACTTCACAGATACTTCAACTAAGTTATAAAAACCAGCAGTGCAGTACTGCCAAAATAAGAAGAGAAGAAACATTTGCATTAGTTTATCCTCGACTGTACCAATTTCCAAATATGTTTATTACCATTATTTAGGTGGGTGTGGATACAAGTGTGAAGGAATTGGTTATGGAATGTTGTATCTGAAATTGGAATAGAGTAGAAGGGAAAATATGCTGTGTTGTTGGTTATAAATGTGTATGAATGACGTTTATTATAGAAGGACACACCTCTACTAACTTAATGACCGCTCAGTCCGGTATAACTCTCCCAAATAGTAAAGTCCACTTTTCTACTGTTGTTAACGGAAGTGCTGAAGGAGACGGCATCCTGAGAAGGGATGATTATGGGGAAGCTACAGATATTCAAATAAACCAAAAGTGTAAACAAATGAACGATACACACACCATTTAACACACATTTATTTTTGACATCATCAATAATATTTTACATCCCCAAAACTATCCCACTTACCTGGCTGTCCTTCAGTACTTCCATTACAACACAGGAGAAATGTGGCATTTAGTCTTTGACTGGTGTAACTTTCTGTGGCGATATAGCTCCTAGTGGTCCAGGCCTATTCATTCACGAGGTTTCTGACCCACACGCAACGACGCTGCACAGTTGGTAAGTCCCCTCTGGACGAGTGATCAGCAGTGATTCGCAACAGACTCATCCATGACCCCGGTGGGTTTCGAACCCACAGTCTCAGCAGGTAAGCTGCCGCAAACCTACGCCTTTGACTGCGTGGCCACTGGAATCGGTCCGTGTATAATTACGTAAGTAAAAGGTCTGTCTGTAGATACAGACTGTCACTTGTAGATATTTCTAAAAAAGACAAAATATTATGACTTTTACCATATTCTAATTTCAGGTATTATAATTCACCATCTCCTATAACAAATATCTACCTCAATAATCTAACCCAATATTTGCTATAAACATTCTTCCTACATAACAATTCCCTTTTCTGCTGTAATTTCACAGCACTGAAACACAGAAACGCTTTTTTCGGCCTCTTTCACCGAGGACGATTTAGTTCCAGAGCTGTTTTATTCAATTTTGCCCAGCAAGTGTTATGCAAAGTTGCCTAATAAAGTCCGTCCTGGAAATGGCGGAACAGCCTCTTCCTTAGCCTAAAAATTCCCGTAATTCCAAAGAATAACCTTTAGGAATGTCAAATCTGCAATATAATTCAACGATAATATAGTAGGAGTGAGATATCACTTAGGCCATTTCTATACATCCTGTCTTTGTACGCCTGCTGGTCTAAATCCGAGAGCCATTCCTGTCGGATAATTACCGAGGGCAGACACACAGCTTATAGACACAGAAAGTTGTTATTTGTAGACATTTCGCAACGCACACATTGATGATTAATCTTCTTGTACGAGAAAGTGCAGCTTTTATAATATGGCCGTAAACAATTATGAAGTTTGTATAATTCAGTAATGTTTATTAAATACAATAATAATAATAATAATAATAATAATAATATATTGTGGATTTACATAAAAATATATGGTACTTCCAGTATCAGTTATATTCCTGTTCACCAATTGTTATACCGTTCATGTCCTGTCGAAAAACAACATCCTCCACTGCTCGAGCCATATTTTCACCTCAAAGTCTCAGCCACTCCACCTGCTATAATTGAAAGACTTAGTGAAGCTCCCTTCAGTAAGAAGTGCAGTATGAAAAGGACCGGTAACATTTGTGTCGATCGGCTGTGACTTTCGAACGTGGTTTTATTGTGGACAGCGGTAACTATTAACACCCAACATGGAGTCCATCCCACGACCCTAAGTCTCAGAATCTCACAAATACTGTCCGAATTTTTTATTGTGAAAGCCTTTTGTTGTAAAGGATGGATTTGTGTTTTTAAATTACATAATTGAGGGGTGACTGTTAGTTGTCTACGTATTGCTTTGTAAATGTACATTTCAGTGTTATTACCTTCTACAAAGAACGGGAATATGATTTCATATTTACGGACAAAACTGGTTTCATCATATGCAAGAGTGTATAGTGCGATATTTCCAGTATTGCTTTAACATAATATTATGTGGACATATGAGGAAAATAGATTGCTATCATAATAATTTATATATATATATATATATATATATAATTTGTGTATAACATTTGGCAACCTAGAATTAATAGAGTAAAAATTGGAAAATTTAATTAGGTTAGAGACTGTCACAGTACTTTGGTTAGGTAGAAGAACCATTTCTCTGAGCTACTGAATGCACGTGGGATTAATGAAGTTAGGCAGAGAGAAATATGTACAGCAGAGCCACTAGTGCCTGATCCCAGTACTTTTGTTTTTGAGATGGCTAATGAAATGCTAAAGATCCACCAATTACCAGTCGTTAAATTCCAAAAGAATGGATTAAAGCAAGAGTGAGGACAATTCGTTTTGATTTCAATAAACTTATTAACTTAATTCTAATTACAGTAAGCAGGAATTGGCTGAGGAGTGTAAAGCGTAATCGTTGTACCTACTTATAACGTTGGTGATGAAAACTGCTTTTATTAATTATAGAAGCACGTAGATTTTGTCCACTGCGTACAAAATGTTATTCAATATCGTTAGTGTGGAATTCGAAACAACAGATCAACTGCTGTTCTTATTTTCTGCATTCGTCAAATACTTAACCTTTTGGGGCCGGAATTATTTTTTTTAAATTTTAGCACACTCTGTATATAAAATGTGAATAAAACAGGAACCAAATAAGTTAGAATTATGAAAGAAACTGCATTTTGAAGAGAAAAAAACGGACAGTATATACCGTGTTTAGAATATTCAGTACCTGTATTTATTGAATAAATATATAAAATGCCACGTTTAGAGTTTAGCGGTGCGGTACGATCTCTATAATGGTCGTTAGGCTTCAAATGGTTAAGATAAAATGGGAATAAAATGAAGCAGTACATCAGCCGGTTATAAACTGCGAGAAAACCTATTATTTATTTATCAGTGTGGTCTTTTATAATACTGTCAATCAGTTTGGTTTGCCATGGTAATAGTAAGGCTAATAAATTTGTATCTGAATGAAACCTACTGGAGATACCAGTTAGAAAAATGTTGTGTGACATGTTTCCTACTAGTAATGGTTTGAAATAAGGAGATGGTTTATGGCCATTGCTTTTCAAGTTTGCTTTAGAATAGGCCTTTAGGAAGTTTAAGGTAAATCAGGATGGCTTGAAATTAATTGGCGCATATCAGCTTCCAGTTAATAGTAAAATTTTAATACTCGTATGTGGGGTGGGAACCTACATACTATAAAGAAAACCGCAATAATTTCATCAGTTCCATTTAAGGAGACTGGACTAGACATTAACATTAATTACATGGTCATGACTCGAGATTAGATTGCAGGGCGAAATCACAAGACCTTTGAAAGTGTGGAAGAATTTGATATATGAGAACAGCACTGACGAATCAAAATTTCTCTTCAGGAAGAAATTCAGAGTGGATTGAAGTCAGGGAAGTCTTGCTGCGTTTCGGTGCAAAATTTTTATCTTCATTTTGTTCCTAAAAATATAAAGATTACTATATACTTGAATATGACTTCGCCTGCTGTTTTGTGTGGATATGAAACCGTGTGGCTCACATAGCGAGGGAAACGTAGGCTGATGGTGTTTGAGAATTTGGTGCAGAGGAGCATAAGTGGCTCTAAGAGGGAAGAGGTGTGAGGGGATTGGAGAAAACTACATGAGGAGCATAATGAGCTGTACTGCTCACCGTTTGTTTGGGGTGATCAAATAAAAAATATTGCGATGGGCGGTGCATGTAGCATATATGGTGGAGAGGAAAGTTGTATACAGGATTTTGGTGGGGAAATCTGTGGATAAGAATCTTTTGTAAGACACAGGCATAGACGGGAGTATAATATTGAGATGGATTTTCAGGATATGTGTTGGAGGGGGGGCATGTATTAGATTTGTCTAGCTCAGGATAGGGTCAGGTGGTGGGCTGTTGTTAACGCGTTAATGAACCTTTGCTTTCCATAAATTCGAATAAGTTATTGTCTAGATGAGGAACTGTTAGCTTCTCAAGAATGACTCTGCTTCATGCAGAACATGCAGAAAGTAAGTGTGTGTGTGTGTGTGTGTGTGTGGCCGTGTCTATAATTATATAATTGGCCTATTCTATCAATCAATATTTGTAGTACATTTTTTACCCTCACAAAATATTGTGGGCGCTGTTTCTATGTTCTTGTTTCGTTGTCAATTATTTTCTCATTTCCACCATGCTTCACTTGTTCCTCTGTTTCTTACTTACAAAAATGCACGGAATGATGGCGCCTATCCCAAGACCACACAGTGCTGTCCCAACAAGCAAGAGTGGATATGTAGTTGATATGGCGATTATTAAACAGCCACTAGAGACATAGGAAACAGCAATCTGAACGGCAGTCCGTCTGCCCCACAATTCCATCATGATGCCACTCAGCAGACAGCCCACAGAGCTGGTACCAATGTAAAGACTCACTGTGAACAGATAACAGTGCACAAAACGGCACAGATCTCTAGAATGCCAGTTCAGCACCTTAGAAGAACACAAAATGGCCTAGATGTCCAGGATTCAGCATCTTAAAAATAAACAGAATGACTTAGAGTTCCCGAAACAACACTTTACAAGCGCACAAAATGGTGTGAACCTTTACCAAACTACATAAACTTGTTAAAGACTAACAATTTTGTATTTGGACGGGAATTTTACCATACCTGACAAAATACTTTGAAACTGACCGTGGCTACTGCACCTTGCAAGTGGACAGTCAGCTAAGTGCGGAATTGAAACGAAGTGTGCTGGCAGAGTGTGACAATCGACATTTGTCCAGTAAAGTAATCGTCCAATATACAACGTATGCATCTATATGGTGGCGATTAATAAGAAGCTTCTCAATTGTACCTAAAGTGGGAAGAAATTTTTGTCGTGAGTTGGCATGCCTGCAGTTAACTGATAATGTTCATTGTTACATGTAAAGCCAAGTCGTCTCATGCAATGACTTTTGGATCATTTTTACATATAAATACCACGATTTTCTGCAAGTGAGTGAAAATCACACATGTGAGCCGAGTTTATGTGTAAGCATGCTGTATATACGGAAGTGGGCCTAATTGTGTATAGCAACGAGATTCAGGAATATAAGGCAAACTGTACTGTTTATATACGTCACAAATTAAAAATCAATTTTATAAATGTGTGACATTCCTTGCAAATATGCAGAAATTCGTGTCTGTGCACCCAAGGACAGTTACTGTGCTGACACAAACATAAATGCCCTCAACGACACGGAATAATAGCAAGGCGGTAAGTAAAATTTGTCTCCTCCGGCACATTCAGTTTTGTTGTATACAAGTTAAATCACTTTCGTATTCCAAATTTGCCCCACCCGATACTATAAACAATAATGTTTGTAATGCCTCTATTGGTCAGGTGGAAGATATCAGAAAAGTTTAGGAAATGTAATAATGTGCCTACAGCGTGAAAATGTGATATATGTGTTTGTTCTTTTTATTATTCTGTCTCTGATATTAGTACTGGACATTAAACAGGTTTCTCTTCCTTCCAAAATTTTTGCTTTAATTTTTCTCAAACCAACAAATACTTCTTGAGGCATATTGGAAGTAAGAAGATAAACTAATTCAAGCTTTCATATCAAGTGTCCGTTAGTTTGTAAGTTTTTAAAATAACATTGAAATTTATAAAAAATTTCAATAATATTCTCCAAATATTAAATGATATAAAATGTATTTACAATTGTTCACACCGTTACCTGCAGACAGATGAACAGGTATATCGATGGTGTATTGGAGTGTTGCATATCACCCTGTACTTGACTGTACAAACTTAGTAATCAAACCAACAATTACACTTTATTTTGCAATAACGCGTAACTGTCTACACTTGCCTGCCGCATACTTCATCTCTCATGGCCCATTACCAAGAAGCATTAGTTACAAGCACATACAAGTTATGATATTGTATGTCGTAACAACTATTATAGGTTGATATAAATATATATATATATATATATATATATACAATAATTTTGTCAAAACATTGAGATATAATTTACAAGGCGATACTTGAGCGCGTCTGTGGTGTATTGTAGCGACACGTGTTAATGAAATTGTGCTCGATACTTAGCGATAAGAGATAAATGTGTGCCACAGTGTTTGTGCTAATGCGGGAAAGAATAGTAATAATAATTTTAAAACAATTATTTGTATCAAATAGAATGGGAGGTGGTCACGAATTGTATGCATTAGAATACGGCATCTGTAGCTGGCTGTATTGAATACGGTAACAGCTGCTGATTCCGTAATGCGCCCGATGTGTCTTGACTAAGTTTGGAAATAAAAGCTGGTGAAAGAAATTGATGCGTGCAGGGTTAGTTTTGTGTTTAGTTTGTTAATATCTGTGGGATGAGTACTAAAATGCTGACTCCATTTTGTGTAAATTTATGTAAATTTTTTGAAGTAATTTAGCAAGAAGAACCCCCTTTTTGATTTTGAAATTTATTACAAAAATAAATACAGATACAATTTAGTTGTGTTGACGGCTTTTACTGTTATATTTTCATAGTAAAATTGTTCATTTTTAAAATTCTGTTATTGTATTTTCGTACTTCAGGAACTGTAGTGCAAGACCCGAATTCCAGTTCATACGAACCGGTAATTTCAACTTATATTCATACAAATCTATCACACCGCTATGTTTATATAAGTAAAAGAGATCTCTTCTCTTACCGAACCATGACTCAACCTCTTCGTCCGCTTCAAAGCCAATGTACTTTGCGTGAGTTTGAAAAGGTGTGTTGAATAAAAAACTTTCAGTAAATCCTACGCAGGCAGCTGTCAGACACACCAAAGCAGCAACTGTTGCCTGGAAGTACATAGTACCATTATTTACCGTGTATTCATAGTGTGTTGTAAAAACAGTATAATTATGGCTCCGTCCACTGAATTCACACAACTGTACAACAATTCAAACAACTGTACAACAATTCACACAACTGTACAACAATTCACACAACTCTAAAATTCACACAACTCTACAACAATTCACACAACTCTACAACAATTCACACAACTGTACAACAATTCACACAACTGTACATCAATTCACACAACTGTACAACATTTCACACAACTGTACAACAATTCACACAGCTGTACAACAATTCACACTACTCTACAACAATTCACACAGCTGTACAACAATTCACACAACTGTACAACAATTCACACAAATGTACAACAATTCACACAACTGTACAACAATTCACAAAACTCTACAATTCACAATACTCTACAATTCACACAACTCTACAAAAATTCACACAACTGTACAACAATTCACACAACTCTACAACAATTCACACAACAGTACAACAATTCAAACAACTGTACAACAATTCACACAACTCTACAACAATTCACACAACTGTACAACAATTCACACAACTCTACACCAATTCAAACAACTGTACAACAATTCACACAACAGTTCAACAATTCACACAACTCTACAACAATTCACACAACTGTCCAACAATCCACACAACTGTAAAACAATTCAAACAACTGTACAACAATTCACACAACTGTCCAACAATTCATACAACTGTACAACAATTCACACAACTCTACAACAATTCACACAACTGTACAAAAATCCACACAACTGTACAACAATCCACACAACTGTACAAAAATTCACACAACTGTACAATAATTCACACAATAGTTCAACAATTCACACAACTATACAACAATTCACACAACTGTAAAACAATTCACTGTTGCAACAAACTGGGACGATCGAGTAGATTTTTTTAATTTTGCTACCCTAACTTTTCACATTTTGCTGCAGGGAAATAAATATGTTGTGGAATTGCTAATATTGTTACAAACCGGCAGGATGCACTTTGTCAATCAACAGAGTTAAGAATTCTATTCACTATTAATATTACTATAAGCTTAAGCACCACACAATATGGTATGAAGAGAACACAGTTTAGAGAAACAGATTCCATTGCTGCAAATGGCGGCGTGCTGGCAGATGTGAAGCAAGAATATTTAATTGGATAGTACAATAATTAGCACGTAGCATTTTCATATAATTTACGTAACGTTTAATGTGGTTTCTATGTAGGGAAATAAGGGTAAATGGAGAAGATTATTATTGAGTACATCTGGAGGGGTGAAAATTGATACAAATCATTAATATTTCACATTCCGTGCATTGTGTTATTATTTAAGTTTGTGTCCAATGAAACAAAAATGGTAAAATAATGTAGGTTGGAAATCATTATAGCTTTCGTGAATGACGGTGTTTGTGCAAAATATGGGCCCGTACGTGGGGCAAAACAGGGCACTAGAAAGAATATTGTAAGGATCTAACGGTGTAAATATTCATATTTACTACTGGCTGCAGCGCGATAATTGAACTTACCTGAGGCAAAACGGGACGTGTTAGTTGTTCAGATTTCGGTTGTGTGATAAACGGCCTATCACATTCTGATGCCGGACGCTCTGTTTGGTCGGTGTTCATTGTGTTCTGAGTGCAGTCAAACCTACAAATATAATGCACTTAGCTGATAAAACAGTAACAGAATTTAACAAAGATCAAAACCTGCAGCCCATTAGCAGTTCACTTACTGCCTCTAAACATATGTTAATTTTACGTCACACGGCTTATCTAGATTGGGGGTTAAGGATCGGTTCAACTGTACAACTGCTCTCACTGTCCGGTATGTTAAGGTGCCGCTCAACTGTACAACCGCTCTCACTGTCCGGTATGTTAAGGTGCCGCTCAACTGTACAACCGCTCTCAATGTCCGGTATGATAAGGTGACGCACAACTGTACAAACGCTCTCACTGTCGGGTATGTTAGTTTGCCGCTGAACTGTACAACAACTCTAACTGTCCGGTATGTTAAGGTGCCGCTCAACTGTACAACCAGTATCACTGTCCGGTATGTTAAGGTGCCGCTCAATTGTACAACCGCGCTCACTCTCCGGTATGTTAAGGTGCCGCTCAACTGTACAAACACTCTCACTGTCCGTTATGTTAAAGTGCCGCTCAACTGTACAACCGATCTCACTGTCCGGTATGTTAAGGTGCCGCTCAACTGTACAACCGCTCTCACTGTCCGGTATGCTAAGGTGGGGTTCAACTGTAAAACCGTTCCCACTGTAAAGTATGATAAGCTGCCGTTCAACTGTACAACCGCTCTCAATGTCCGGTATGTTAACGTGCCGATCAACTGTACAACCGCTATCAACAAAACTCACTGTCTGGTATGTTAAGGTGCCGCTCAACTGTACAAACGCTCTGATTGTCCGGTGTGGTAAAGTGCCGCTCAACTGTAGAAATGCTCTCACTCTCCGGTATGTTAAGGTTCCGCTCAACTGTACAAACACTCTCACTGTCCTGTATGTTAAAGTGCCGTTCAACTGTACAACCGCTCTCACTGTCCAGTATGTTAAGGTGCCGCTCAACTGTACAACCGTCGTCACTGTCCGGTATGTTAAAGTGCCGCTCAACTGTACAATCGCTGTCACTGTCCGCTAGGTAATGTGGGGCTCAACTGTACAACCGTTCCTACTGTCCGGTATAATAAGTTTCCGTTCAACTGTACAACCGCTCTCAATGTCCGCTTTGTTAATGTGCCGCTCAACTGTACAAATGTTCTCACTCTCGGTTATGTTAAGTTGCCGCTCAACTGTACAACTGCTCTCACTGTCCGGTATGTTAAGGTGCCGCTCAACCGTACAAACACTCTCATTGTACGGTAAGGCTAAAGTGCCGCTCAACTGTACAACCACTCTCACTGTCCGTTATGATAAGGTGCCGTTCTACTGTGCAACCACTCTCAATTTCCGATATATTAATTTGCCGCTCAACTGTTCAACCGCTCTCACTGTCCGGTATTATAAGTTGCCACTCAACTGTAAAACCGCTCTCACTGTCGGGTATTTTAATGTGCCGTTCAACTGTACAATCGCTTTCACTGTCCGTTATTTTAAGGTGCCGCTCAACTGTACAACCGTTCCCACTGTGGGGTACGTTAAGAAGCCGCTCAACTGTACAATTGCTCTCACTGTCCGGTATGTTAAGGTGCCTCTCAAATGTAAAACCGCTCTCACCCTCCGTTATGTTAAGGTGCCTTTCAACTGTGCAAAAGATCTCACTGTCCGGTATGTAAAGGTGCCGCTCAACTGTACAACCGCTCCCACTGTCCGTTATGTTAAGGTGCCGCTCAACAGTACAACCACTCTCACTGTCCGGTATGTTAAGGTGCCGCTCAACTGTACAAACGCTCTCATTGTCCGGTATGTTAATTTGCCGCTCAACTCTAAAAACGCTCTCACTCTCCGGTATGCTAAAGTGCCACTCAGCTTTACAACCGTTCCCACTGTCCGGTATGTTATGGTGCAGCTCAACTGTACAACCTCTCTCACTGTCCGGTATGTTAAAGTGCCGCTCAACAGTACAACCGCTCTCACTGTAAGGTATGTTAAGTTGCTGCTCATCAGTACAACCGCTCTCACTGTCAGGCATGTTAAGATGCCGCTCAACAATACAACCGCTCTCACTGTCCGGTATATTAAGGTTCCGCTCAACTCTATAACCGTTCCCAATATCCAGTATGTAATGTTGCCGCTCAACTGTTCAACCGCTCTCACTGTCCGTTATGTTAATTTGCCGCTCAACTGTACAACCGCTCTCAATGTCTGGTATGTTAAGTTGCCGCTCAACAGTACAAACTCTCTCAATGTCCGGTATTTTAAGTTGCCGCTCAACAGTACAACCGCTCCAACTGTCCTTCATTTTAAGGTGCCGTTCAACTCCTCAACCGCTTTCACTGTCCGGTATATTAATTTGCCGCTCAACTCTACAAACCCTCTCACTGTCCTCTATGTTAAGTTGCCGCTCAACTCTACAACCGCTCTCACTCTCCGGTATGTTAATTTACCGCTCAACTCTACAACAGCTCTCACTGTTCGGTATGTTAAGTTGCCGCTCAACTGTACAACCGCTCACACTCTCCGGTATATTAAGTAGCCGCTCGACTGTATAAGCGCTCTCACTGTCCGGTATGTTAAGTTGCCGCTCAACTCTACAACCGCTCTCACTCTCCGGTATATTAAGTTTCCGCTCAACTCTACAACCGCTCTCAATTTCCGGTATGTTAAAGTGCCGCTCAACTGTACAACCGCTCTCACTCTCCGGTATATTAAGGTGCCGCTAAACTCTACAACCGCTCTCACAGTCCGTTATATTAAGGTGCCGCTCAAATCTACAACCGCTCTCACTGTCCTGTATGTTAAGTTGCCGCTCAAATCTACAACCACTCTCACTGTCCGGTATGTTAATTTGCCGCTCAACTCTACAACCGCTCTCACTCTCCGGTATATTAAGGTGCCGCTCAACTCTACAACCGCTCTCACTCTCCGGTATATTGAGATGCCGCTCAACTCTACAACCGCTCTCACTCTCCGGTATATTGAAATGCCGCTCAACTGTACAGCCGCTCTCACGGTCCCGTATGTTAAGTTGCCGCTCAACTGTACAACCGCTCTTACTGTCCGATATGTTAAGGTGCCGCTCAACTGTACAACCGTTCTCACTCTCCGGTGCTGTAAAATGGCATAGTGATTAATTCAGAAAATTAAAATTAACCTCTGAATTGCAGTACATATTAAGATAAATTTTATCATCCTAATAAATAAATAAATTAATCTATCAAACATAAATAAATTGTAAATAAACGATTGATTTGTGTAAAATAAATACAAGGAAATACCGATACGATAAATTTATTTCATATTTCTATGCATACAGAATATTATTATACATTTCGATATATAACAACATTGTGTCTGGAATTATCTATTCGATTTCATTATAGATTCAATTCTAAGAATATAATTTTATATTTGGAGCATAAAACGCGGCCCCGAATTGTTGTGTTTAGATAATCACTTTAGTATCAACCAATCAAATTCCGAAGTCAGCAAAACGTGCCGTTAATTTTGTTTAGTGCTCTACACATAATATTGTAATAATTAGCATCGTAAAGAGAGAGTAATCTGAAGCATTAAGTGAAGAAAACGTTGTGCAGTTAGCAGAAGGGCTTATCATTGTTGTATTCGGTAAATTTATTGTATTTTATATTTTGCAACATCATATTTTCTGTCCAATTAAATCGGTATTAACTACTAGAATGAGCGAAATATATTTCAGTTCAACAGAGAATATGTAAAAGTAAACAAATTTTCACCAACGGTAAGATCTATGTATTTGATATACGTACCGTGCATTTGTACATTTTATTTTCTAGACAACCAATGCTCAATATATATATATATATATATATTAGCAATTTTGTTATATCGTAAGTACTCCTACATGTTTCGATGCACCCGCATAATCTTCAGGTAGGCTTATTCTTCAACTTTGCTATATTTAAAATAATCACTAGGTTTTATTTAATACCTTTAAGAACGCAGAAGTTTAAAAATTCCTTCTGACGATGTACGTGCATCGAAACGTGTAGCAGTATTTGTGGTATATAATATATTGTTAAAACTAATATATGTGTTATGCATTTGTTGATTTGCATAAAAAATCTATTATTTACAATCGCTATTGTGCTCGTGTTAAATTTATCGTTCTTACAATAATAAAAATTTTCATCCCGTCGAAAAGCTTCGTAAATTCTGACTTAAAAGCAATATTGTGTACAAAATTGGAAAGCGTCTCTATAAGCTATCTACTTACGAAATTTCATTTTCCTTGAATTAAACAATAAATATTCAACATTATGAATATATCAATATAGGCAAAACAGTCCGTTTGTGAATCGGATTTATATTTGCGATTCCATGTTTTTATTTTCCACAAACAAGTACAGTGTATTTCTCATGTAGGACGATATAGCTCACTGCGCAGAAACATGACATGGCGAAAGGAACACTGCGTCGTTAGATCAGTACGTCATACCGCAATCAATCTAAATGTACAGTATCTTTTAAATTGATATTTTCTGCTTCGTCGCATTTCTTGTGATTTTCTCGCAAACATAAAGATTTTTGGTAAAATAATTTTTCGTTATGAATATTTTTTACTTTCTCTTCAGTTTTTTTACGAAGTATATCTCAATACCAGAAAAACACAGTAAAATATTACCGCAAAATTACGCCCGAATTCTTGCAAAGCGCATGTAATTTTTGTGCACTTTTAACCAAACTTTTACCTCTTCAACATAGATGTTCATGCAAGGGTTGATATTTGTCTTTATTTATATATTAATTTTCAAGTTTTACATTGTACATAACATTGCGTCACATGATGCAATATTCTGCCGCCAGATTGGCGCCTCAAGGGGGT
>Ga0123357_10006570_pt1 | contig 14225 bp, 6 predicted proteins | sample TergutEmb28metaG_FD_89873 | JGI IMG/M metagenome (GOLD analysis project Ga0123357, IMG submission 89873) | Embiratermes neotenicus P4 segment gut microbial communities from Petit-Saut dam, French Guiana - Emb289 P4 | ecosystem: Host-associated > Arthropoda: Insects > Digestive system > Gut ... | reverse complement strand
ATGGACTGGATTGGGCTGGCCCAGGATAGAGACAGGTGGCGGAAGCTTGTGAGTGCGGTAATGAACCTTCGGGTTCCGTGAAATGCGGGGAATTTCTTGACTAGCTGCAAACCAGTTAGCTTCACAACAAGGCCTCCACCATGGAGTAAGTCAGTATTTAATATTTTGTTGACTGCACATCGTGATATATCCGTACAATAAGAACCAACAGGATGCACTATTTACTTTCAATTTATTTCAATAATTAACCACATGTTTCGAGCAGGCTTACTGTTCATCATCAGGACGTACTACTCTCAATATACAGCAATTTATATGTCATGCGTTTAGTTTGACTGACTGTTGGCAGGATCCTGCCAACAGTCAGTCAACCTAAACGCATGACACATGCTCTATATACAGAGTAGTATATCTTGATGATGAGCAGTCAGGTTGCTCGAAACATGTAGAATTTAATTATTTAAATAAATTGAAAATAATTAGTGCATCCTGTTGGTTCTTATCTTTCGGACTTGTAGGTACATTCAAGACGCCTGCATGCCTTGAACCTTCCCCAGAAATAGGCATATTAATTGGATTTATTCTTACAAAATCACTTGATTGATGTACTAACAGATTTAGACTGACTCCTCTTAAATCACCCTGTACTTTAATATTTAAATTGTTAAACAAATTTCACAGGCTCAACATTTGTAATTCTTGGTCTGTAGAAACATAAACACAACTTTCAACGAGATTTATATTCTTAAAATACGTGTGATGTATTCCGTTTTTGTAACCAACTCACGGAACTCCATTCCTGTAATCCTTTTTACGAAATCCGTTGCTTTGTTTCTGCAACCAAGGCTGACAACTGAAGGATATAGAAGAAGATTTTCTATTTTTTCTGGCCTGATACACCTCAAGCTGTATGACTAATCAGTTTAATTAGCAAAGATACAATTTTATGTTTCTGCACCGTGCGTTGTAAAGTAATTACACAACATAAACCAACGAAATGCACATTCTCTAATTTAATGTTTTAATTTTTAATTTTGATGTCGGCTACATATTTCGAGCCCCAGGGTTCATATTCAGAAAGACGGTTGTGTATGCAGTTGTGGTATAGTGTAATTTACATGCATCGGTATAAGCAGTCTAGTAGGCAAACGCACTCTTCTACCTACTAGCCTCTTTATACTGATGCATGTAAAATTTACCTCACCATAACTGCATATACAACCGTCCTCCTGAAGATGAACCCACAGGTTCTAAACGTGTAAAATACATCAAAATTAAAAATTAAATATTAATTTAAAAACTGTTCATTTCGTTGGTTAATGCTGAAAAGCAAAACTACTGTCGTAACTCGAAACCATAACAAATCTGCACCCCTCACTTTGTGTATGACTTTCTCGTGACGAATTTCAGCCATCTGGTATGTTCTGGTTAGGTACATATACTGTGCAATGCACTTAAAAACAATCGTCCAACAACATAAAAATGCAGCCAAAGACGCGAAATCTACTGTATTATTAGTAATACTGTTTTATTTGTTTTTGTTTTTGTTATTCTCAGAACTTCGTGAACTTGAACAAACTACAATCATTCAGGCGAACACAGCCCAGGTATATTTTGATTCAAATTGTGCCGTTACATGTGTACTGCACGTAACAGACTGTACTTAGGCAATCCGTAGGCATGTCAATACACAAATCTCATAAAGGGAGATGTAATAACACCTAAATTGCCCTTGGTTTGTAGATTTTATTATACCTTCTTTATAAGACTTTTGTAGTGACGTACATTCCTGACGATGGCTTATGTACAGACCGAAACGTGTAGGTCACATGTAAAGTCACAATTTGAATCAAAACACAGCTGTTTTTTGTTCGACTGCTTAAGTGTATTTTATTTAGCAATAAACACAATAGGATGGCTTCCATAAAGGTTCCTTTGCGAACTTTCCTACTACATAACTGAAACTTGAAGGAAATATTATGAGTGGAGAACCTGACTATGAAACCACGTAAACAAACTTAAGCGGAATGAATCTCCCAGAAAATGACCATTTTACTGCAACATCGAGAAATGTTACGGAGGATAACATTAAGATACATCTTAGGAAACTGGGTTGTAAAGAGGAGATGCTGGCAAAATAAGTTGAGGATAGTGTGTAATGAAGGGTTTTGGTATTAGCAGTGTTAAATTATCGTATTCTACTACGAAAAGTTTAATTATATTGCATTTGTCGTGATAGCAGTAGAATGACAGACGGCGACGAGCGGCAAGCGCGGACTTCCACAAATATCACTGTGCTTGACCAAGCGCGACCACTACATAGGACGTACTCCCTCAGGCTCACTATAACAGTCACTTAGATGACGAATTGACTTAAGGAAACCCCGCAGGCGCAAATAAATAGTTTGACAAGGCAAGTCCTAGTGCATATTTTATGACTTGCTCCTCAGGGAATGAGTCCCTCAGGGACTACTGGCTATCCGGACATCTCTCGGCTGATTCCAGCTACCTGATGATCAGAGCAGTGTGGCTTGAAACAAGGACAAACTCGTTTCCTCACTCAAATAAACAGACACCGAGGTCGAAGGTTTTGTTGAAGCTAGGGATCAACATGCCTACTGACTTGCAAATCGCAGAATAATCATACTTCAGAAGGTTAGACAGGACGCGGACAACGAATAACCAGCTGGCTTCGTTGAATAGGTGGTTGGAACTATTTATTTCGCTGATGGAATGAGCGGTGGTCAGCTGAGTGGCTGCTTTATGGACTGGCAGACCGCATGTTCATCACCGGATTGAATGACCGAATGGCTAATTTATTGTACTGCAGTAATGGACAAATGCTTTGTAACTGAATTAACACAGCAGAAGTTCGAAATGAGAAGGGTTCAGAGTGCGTAGTTCTGCAAGTTGCGAGATGTCAAATTATTTACTCAAATTGTGACAACGAATAATATAACTTTTGCAGAAAGTTCCCCACTAGAAGTGCCTTTTCCATTCTTCGGTCTTCTAACACGAAATTGAATTTCACGCTGTTAATCAGTCAACTTTTCGAGAGAAGACATAAAATTTAGCCTTCCAGGCCCACTTAATTCTGTCCCTTACACATGACTGATCCTCACATTATTCAATCCTGATCCTGTGAAAAGATTTCAAGGTTCCTTTACCGAGGAATGTAAGAGAACAAAGGATTAATTGATTTCTTTTGTCTTCGCACTTGACGGGAGAGAAAACAACAGAAAAAGAAGGCAGAAGATTTCTTCTTTTGTTTATATTCGTGTGTCCGTGCATCGTTAGTATCGTGGATGAGATGGAACTGCAGTTCCATCTCATCCATGATACCAACCTGTAGTAGTATTGGTTGACAATACATGAAGCTGAGTGTACAGTTATGTGCTGCTGATGGTGGGCGGAGGAACCGCCCGAAATATGTAGAGCATTTTAGAAATAAATAATCAAACATAGTTGCATCTTGTTGGTTATAATTAATAAATCAGAAGATTTCTTCCTTACCTCATGGAAACTACTAATAAGAAAAAATAAAAATTTCAACCATCCTTCAAAGTCTGCCGAATATCAAAGATAGGCGTAAATGATCAAATCACATCAGTAACTTATTTGAACTACAGTGGGTAATAAATGTTTCATGTACTTTGATATTAAAATATCTTCTTACGAAGCGTGCTTATTAAGAATGAGTTACGTACGGATCTAAGGAACAACGAATACCACACCAAATACAATTCACTGTTTGCTCTTTATACTGCATAATGTGTTGACTAGCGGAAGGAAGTTGTTTAACAGATTATGCACATAGCTTCAAGATTCAAAGACGTTATTAAAACTTAAAAGTCCTGTTGTTATTACTTGTACCGTCTGCTTGAACATCAAAATAATCTTCATTTTTCTCAACATAATGTTTTTGTTTTCCATAGAAGCCTTACTATAAAATATCCACTAACTTTAGGCTTCTTTAGTTGGACACTGTTTACTGTTTGGGATAGACCTAACACACAACACATTTCAATAACTAACTCTACTCTTTAGCCCGACCAGGAAGGAAACAAGCTCGGAAGCATGTCAGGGACGCGCGCTATTTCAACAACATCGAGATGCGAGCTGTCATCAATTTTTTTTTTCTGCAAGGTCAGGTACACAAGGAAATTCAAGACCATTCTGACAGAAACATTAGCTTGTTTCCTTCCTGGTCGGGCTAAGGACTTATCAGCACCCCTGTAGTTACGAATTTCAAGAGCAGAAAGTTTTTCCAAGAATATATTAGCTTTAAAGCTTCTGCGCATTTTCTGCGCGGTACATTGAAGAACAATTTGTACAGCTCCTGATGCCTTGTAAACGCGTTTTGTTCAGAATCTGGTACAATGTAGACCTATTTGGCCAGATACGTAAGCCATTAGGGTGTTGACTAGAATAATTTGTCTAGCGTAGGGACAAAATCCGATTACTGTGAATATGGTATGAATGGCCGGCTCCCAAAAAAGTGGTTAATTGTATGGCAATACTAAAAATGAAGAAAGTTAAATAAATCCTCACCATCCAGTTAGCTTAGCTATCACTGAATATTTAAAGATCTAGAACTCTCTCATGGTACAGTTCTAAGTATCTGTCTGTCTCTATGTCTGCCTGTCTGTCTGTCTATCTATCTGTGCCGCTGAAGTTAGTTCCAAACTTGGACGTTACGTGACGTTGCAATGCCGCAGGATTGCGATCCGCATAGCTAACGAGTTGCCAGCTAATTTCATCTCTTCTACGTCCTTTCTCCATTTCGTCGACGAGTAAATTAAGCACTTGTCACAATTAGTCAAATAGGCACGTTCAATGCAGATTATTCTATTTAAGAAACTCCTGGTGCAATAGAGTACATTGACTGTATATAAAAAAACAGTTCTTTCTTCTTCTTTCATAGAATCAAAACAGGACTCGCTACTTGTGGTCCGTAGAATCAAGTCGCAACGAATATAATCACAACGATTTTCCTTTCAAGACTTGGATTATTATTATTATTAGTAGTAGTAGTAGTAGTAGTAGTAGTAGTAGTAGTAGTAGTAGTAGTATTACTTATTTTCTCTGTTGGTTAAAACATGGGTCTCTAGTCCTGATGGAAGAACATTTTTTCAGAATAAGGTCTATGCTATCACGATAGTAAATACCAAGAATATGATATTCTGTGATGCAACGCGCTGCACTCTGAGAGAAGTTTCTAGATCCAAAAATATACAAATAACCAAAAAATGTACTTTAATATTCTATTATGAATTTTATTAATAATATTGTCACAAACATGTTTCGACCTGTAATCCGGTCAACTTCAGGGTTATGTTCTAATTACAAGAATACGTTTGTGGTTAATTGTGTCACCATCACCACGTAATACAAGTAATTAAAATTACGTAACTTTGGTTAAAATTATTTAAGTAACACATAATATAGGCTAATTATTCAGTCTTACCCTATATTTATATTACTTAAATAATTTTAATTATTACTTAGTGACGGTGACGTAGCCAACCACAATTGCATCCTCTTAATAAGAACATCAACCTGAAGATGACTGGATTACCGGCCGAAACATGTTGGTGAGAATATTGTTAATAAAATACGTAATAGAATATTAAAGTGCATTTATTGGTTAATTGTATTTTTATCTGATTTATGCATGAAAATGGAACGTATTTTAATAAGGTTACAAATGTTTAGGAGAAAAACTGCTGCTGGTTCTTTAAAATATTTCTGAATATGGAGGCAGCAGACTTCTTCGAAACAAGCTACAATTCTGTCACAATGGACGGTCTCAGAGCCCTTAAACATGCAAGTCTTATTAGAGGTCTAATCGTATCCATTATATTTCAGGGCAGAGTACATAGTAGAGCATACGTACATTAGAAAAGTGAAGTAAAGGAAAAGGTAAGCCTTACGTAATGACAGGATATGTACTGTGTGCTGTATATCGCAATTTTTTCTGGTGAACAAATGAAGGTGTGGGCCGGGCATCTCAGTCGGTATAGCGACTGACTACGAGCTGCACGGTCCGGGATCGAATCCCGTTGAGGACGAGATTTTCCGCCCGTCCAGACCGGTCCTGGGGTCCACCCAGTCTCCCGTACAATGGGTACCGGGTCTTTCTCGGGAGTAAAGTGCGGCCGGGGCGTGCTGCTGACCACTCGCCACCTTCTAGTGCCGCGGTTATGGAAGAGTAGAGCTATACCTCTGCCCACCCTCTGGGCCACACTGGGCCTGTAACGGGATCACTCTACCTACAAATGAAGGTGCGGGAAAATACTGAACTTGTAGCAGGCGTGAGGGGGAAGATAAACGCAAACAGAACTTTAGCTGCAGAACGTGGAAATTAGAAACGTTTTGAAAAACATGCGTATATGTATATGAGGTCTAAATTTACCTAAAGTAATGTCGGTGCCAGTAGGTGGATCGAATTTGCACAACGCGGGCACGAGCCGCGGACTCTTGTAAACACTTGAATGAACCTTCTGGTTACACAGTAGGTAGGAAATGTTCTTGACCACGTCAGAGAATATCTTCTTAAGGCAGACTCCTTGCAACGACCTTAAATATCGATTATTAATTACTATTCATTTTCTGACGGTGCTGAATGTTTCAAAGGCTCATGTTTGTCATTACATCCTTCAACTGAGCGCCGAATACTTCCGTCGTCGGTTACAGTCTGCCCAGTGCTTTACTTTCCGAGTTAATTCAAGTACATAAAAATACTTGAAAGTATTCATTGCTTGCTTGATTTCAGGCCTTCCGCCGCTGTGTAAAAGACATATTCGCTCTTATGGGATGTCACGCAGCGCAGATTGGTAATCAGTTACCGCCGTTTCGAAACTACCTATCAATCCCATCTTCAACTGTCAAGCAGTCCAAGAAGACTTGAACTGCTTGACCCTTGAAGATGTTAGCGACAGTTTGTCCCGAAACGTCCGCAACTACCAATCTACGCTACGTAACATTCCAGAAGAGCCAAGATCTATTCATTATTTACTATGTGCCAATTCGTAATCCTACCTTCACACCCCAGGTTATTACCATCTTATTTATTACGTAATAATTCCGACATGTTCGGTTCCCTTGGATCCTAACTGATCCCGCAGGATAATTCTGACGGTTCTACAACGCTGCCCTCCCCAGCTGGTTTCTCTGAAGTTGGTCCACAGGACCGAAACATGTAGAAGTTAACACGTAACAAAGAAACACGTCGATAAACAGCCATCTCCCGCTTAACATCCGTAGTTCGTTCTTAAAATCGGACGTTTTTAGCGAAAACTCTCACCGGGAGCCAAATTTCCATTCTTTTAAATGGGAAAAATTATAATGCGTTACAACGTCAACACAACCCGCTCATCCAATTTCCTAAATCGCAGTTAAAACACAGTACAACGTACGTAAATATATGCTAGGATGTAAAATGTTTAAAACATCCCTTCCTGTTCACCAAACAAGTACTAAGGCTGCATTTTATGCAGTAACATTTATAGTTTGCATGCACCTCATTTTGTTAAAAATATTATACTGAGTGTCTGAAAATTTAATATAAATTATTCCCTTACAAAATTGCCAGATAAAAGTCGTATTGAGACATACGTGAACTTCACGAAATTTGGATTTTAAAACGAACAGTAACTGAGGATATATTCTGCGGGGTACACCTGTACTCATATATGACTATTCTTAACATATTTACTTACAGTAAATTCACCTTTTAAGAAAGAAGTTCAGGTCAGTTTCTATATTGATTACTTCCTTGCAACTGCTGTATGTACGGTTAGGCCGTCAAAGGCAATTTATTAGCAATATGTCAATGAAAAATTTGGTACATAATTTCAAACAGCACAGATTCTAAATTTACGAGGTAAAGCATCTAAGACATGCAGCAGTAATTGTTTAAGTGCGGAGACTCTTCATATACAGTCTGTAATTATATTTGTGAGTAGATCTCTTACAAAATATTTATCTCAGTAATTAACCAACTTGATGCAGAAAATTTTGTTTTAAAATAAGTTTATTTCATGCCTCTAAATGTTTCGAGCATATGTGCTAGAAACATGTAGAGGCATGAAATAAACTTATTGTAAAACAAAATTTTCTGCATCAAGTTGGTTAATTACTGAGATAAATATACTGAGATGCACTGTCAGCGAAACGTCAAAATCTCTTACAAAATGTCACATAACTTTATGCAAGGATTTTAAAGTTAGCGGATCAATTAATGAAAATTTAAAAAAGGATAAGTTTCCTATTTCATGTATTGCAGTCTACAAATATATGCATATTTAAGACAATTGTAAACCAAATTTCAAGGTAAAATATAACTATCGGTGCTTCCGCCCACGAACTTTCAGAGGCTCGGTGCCGATAATATCTCTGTTATGAATTTAAAATTAACAAGAAGAGAAATTTTCATAACTGGATAATTTCCTTGCCAAAATCCGTAAACTCCCTTTCATCCTTTCAAACTTTACTTGGCGAAAGACAGGAAATTGTGAGAAGACAAGCAAACAGACACGATAAAATACGTACGCCTACGTTTCTTGGCAAAGTAAGATATATATCCTTTAAAAATATTTGCTAAATATTATTTAAATTTGTGCAATTTGCAGAATAATTTATTTACGAACTTCCACAAATGTACTCATAGCGCAGAAAATAAAGAGATGCAAACAAGATACGTGCGAAAGCAAGTCGCAGATTTCGACTTTAAGGTTCTATCTATCATCATTTATAGAAAGACAAATACACGTTGTTTATCGAAACGGTTAGGGGTAATATGGGTATACAATAAGCACCATATTTACCATTCATCTGTCAAACAATAGTTAGCGAGTTAGGCAACCGGACTCAACCGTTAAGCCAAACAGCCTCAAGGGTGCACCGAATTTGGACAGCTCCATACCTCTTTGTGAGGAGCAGTATGGTATTGAAAATGACGTCCTCGGATGAGCAAATAAGAGAATCAAATTACGAAATTAGACACCTGAAGAGTGTCTGTCTACGTATAACTTCAAATATGATAATTCGAATTCAAGTGGTCATCACAGTCACTACTGATTTTCTGTTTGCCTGTAAAGAGAATTAGAAGTGTTTCATTTGTAACGATATAAATTAGATATAATTACAAGCAATGACTGCACTAAAACGAAAAAATATATCTGATCGTTCACAGTTCAAGGGCACATAAGTTATAGCAGGTGCCATCTACTGTATTTTAAATGTTCATTATACCATTCGAATAGGCGAAAACATACACCCTGTACAAAAAAAAACACAGGGTCTCACAGGGTCTTTGTAAATCGCCGGTAATCAGTTTGGTCTTAGGGAAGAGGATGAGACAACTACATACGTACTTCTACACGTCTCCTTAACAGCAGGCAGGATAAATGTCGCAACGTAAGTACAGTAATAAATCTTTTAAAAATGCAGTAAAGTACAAATACTTAGGAACGATACCCAAAATCAAAATTGCATCCATAAAGAAATTAAGAGTAGGATGAACTCAAGAAATTCTCTCCATATCCCCCTCCATACGCAGTCTTCCCTTAGCTATCCCAAATACGGATATTTTAAACTACATTTTACCTATTGCTTTATGTGGGCGCCAAAATTTGAGTTTCAGATAGAGGAAATAACGTATGCCGAGGTGTTCACGAATGGTGTGGTAGGCAGATATTTGGGTCCAAGAGGGAAGAAAGAACAGGAGACTACAGAAAATTACAAAAGAGGACCTTCATATCTTGCATTGCTCACCAAAAATTATTAGAGTGAGAGAATGGAACTTGTTGCGAGGATAGAGGAGAAGAGAGGTGAGTAGAGCGATTTGGGTGGGGAACCTGACAAAAAAATAACACTTGTAAGACCTAGGCTTACACTGGAAGATAATATTAAATTGAATCCGAAATCTGTTGTGAGGGCATTGACTAAATTGATCTGCCTCATGACAAGGACAAGCAGCGGGCTCTTGTGTACACGGTAATGAACTTTCGTGCTCCGTAAAATTCGGATAATTTCCACACTAGCTGAGGAACTGTCAGATTCTGATGAGCAACTCTGTCCCACAGGCTTGATAAACTATATGCTTTAACGTTTCTATACATGCATTTTCCCGGCAAAATCTACTTGTTTGTTTCGTAAGATTATCACAATAAACCACTATTTTTCTCGTAACATCACTGGCTGATTAGTATTTGTGATAGAGACGAACTGTTTTCTTTGTGAGGTTGGACATAAAACGTTACACAGAAATCCCTAGATCGATTTCGTCCTTTAGAAGGGTTAATTATTTTCTGCGGCTCAACAGTCCAAATTGGACCAAGGCCGCCACATTATTGAGGTTTCTAGATCACACACAATTAGATACAAACATACACACAAGTGTGCGTGTAGGAGGATAGAAGAAGCTGGCCTAATTCGTAATGCAGCACAGAAAAGAGATTGCCGTCAACAAAATGCTGTAAATAATTTTAAAGGGCACAACTGAAGAATCTACAAACGTGTGGTTAAAACAGAGAAAATCTTTCCAGCAATTAGCTGATGCATGTGAAAACAAAATTGAAAATTTTCGAAAGCCACTCATTTCAGCTAACCACCCATCAGTCTCCAACTGATAATTAAAATACTTCGGTCCCCGTTTATACAGTATGTTGTCCCAGCGCCGCCTTTGTTCTGCTACAACAGAGATGTCACGTTAAATATTTTCTTCCCCAGCTTGTCATCAATTGGCACGCTACTCATTTTTCGCACAGGCTATTGACTGTCACATCATACACATTTTGAAAACCACAGCAGGCGTTGTTGATACTTATAGGAATATTCATTTATAATTTTCAATTTATCCTTCCAGGGTCAGTGTGTTCAACTGGCTTAGAATTGGAGCAGTGGCAGAATTTTATGAACACCGTAACGATTCTAAAATGTACAACAAGGACAGACAATTCCTTCGAACTTCTAGGAAAATAGCAACTTGCTGAAAGGAGGACTCTGTTCATCTATTGTTCGTTGTCAGCCAGTGGTTTGCAATGGTGCAATGAATATTAATACTGCAGCATTCTGGAATATGGCGATGATATTTTTGTATGTTCGTACTGCTAGTTAGTTACTGCGCCTAATATACAGACACAAAAACTCTATACAAAAGACATTAAGTTACCAAACACTTTGCCTAGCAGCATACATGTGTACATAAGGAGTCTCCAACTCCAACCGTGGCCAGAACAACGGCTATACTACAGATATTCTTCTTTAACTTCCTCATTCCCTCCAGGTACCTGTAAGGAGAGTAGCCCGAAACAGCACAGCTGTTCCTTAAAACGTCTCTTCCAATTCGCCATTCCTAGTCACCCTACCATCGATTCTAACTGACCTGAAATACTCCCAAAGTTTTAATTTTAAAAATAAATATTACACAGATAAACATAATAAAATCATGAATTGTGATGTTTTGAGACCTCAGTTCCATATAATCTGTATACATGATCTTTTATTCTTGTGTGTCGACCTGATGAAGGCATTTTACACGGAAACACATATTTGAAAATAATAGAACCATTTGTCGTTTTTTGAGTGACTGTATCGTAATTATGACTGACAGTATTGTTTAACCACAATAAGAAGAAATGTTTTAAATTTACCAGTTCTAAAACATGAATATTTGCATCTCAACACGTTTATTACCAAATCACTGCACCGGAAATTGAATTATAAAATACTACTACATGTTTCGGCTAAGGTTCGTAGCATCCTGAAGGAGCAACAATATCCAAAGACATAGACACTGTTTTGGTGCAACTCAGTATATTTATCTCAGTAATTAACCAACTTGATGCACAAATTTTTTGTACTACAATAAGTTTATTTCATTCCTCTGCATGTTTCGAGCACATGTGCTCATCATCAGGAGGTCAAAATTGCATTACACAGCCTCTGGTGTCATCACACCTATAGGTGTGATGACACCATGCTGCCACAACACCCTGTTAATATAAGGAATTAATCAGTGAGTGTTTTTAAAACATGTCTTTAGCAAAGAGCAGTGTAGCTCCCTGAAGATGATCTTAGGATCGAAACATGTTGGAGCGATTTTAAGTGTTTTAATGTGAAATTTTATGTGAATGCATTATGAATGTTCGTGTTACTAGTTACTGGAAAGAACTGCCGGAACAACTTCACGATAAAACAATGACTTCTTGCAAATAACTACAATTACCTCTGTGCAATACGACATTGTTCGGAAAACTGTATTGACATTAAGGTAACACATGCGTATCATGCCATCTGGTTCCCGCAAAAAAAAAAATGTTTAACGGAAAGCGCTTTTAGTGAAAAAAAAAATAATAACGAAAGTTTGAAGATTCATGTGCGAAATAAAATAAAATAAAAAGTACAACTAAGAAAGTGGAATTAAGTAAAACGGAAGAATGTCCCAAGAAACACGAACCAGCATTAATGAATACTATGCTCCATTATGGAAGGTTTTGTGTTCATTAGATACACTTCATTTCGGGGAACACTCGCGTTTTAATAGGCCTCTCATTATAAGTAAAGCACGTTTCAATTCATTGCTCGCGTCTTACGGGGTATCAAAGAAGGCACATAATACCTGAATAGCAAAAAACAACCGTATTCATTAAGGAACAAACCTTCATAAAGTATTAAATTTCAACAGAAGTATTAAAAATATATGAAGGTCATCAAAGACTGCCCGTCTTTGTAAAGAAAAATCTAATATATAGGCTAACTCTAATTGGATAGAGTTGAGAGAGGAGTTGAAAAAATACTGTCCATTTTGAAATAAACAGAAACTCGTATTACGGGGAATGAAGAAGGAAAAACGTAAATGTATACGTACACGAGATGGAAAAATGGTCAATTAATATATATTAAAACGTTCTTTTGAATTTTATGTAATTAGGCTCCCAAAGTAAGGGCCTATAAAACAGTCAGCCGAGAACTCGAACTAAAGATACAATAAAACATTTTTCAATCTGATAATTTACTTTCGTTATTAGGCTCTACTTAGTGAAATTAAATAAGCCCGATGAAATATTCAATTCGCATGGAGCAATATTCTAAGTACTGTTCTGTTAACTATATCTGTACCACTTCGATGTTAGGTATACAGTTTGTGTGTTAAAGTTATAATCAATCAGAGCAGGCTGGTTTAATCATAAAAGCAAAAAAAAAAATCCTATTCAAATCACACAAAATTTCACACATTTGCTTCTCACAATTAACTCCATAAGTACACACATCCGCTGCGTAATAACAGAAAAACGCGGTTCTCAGTTACTTCGCGGTGGAAGCCTGAAATCACTCAAATTTTTGTGAAAAACCAATGTGTATTTCAACGTAATAGGTCAACTACTGATAAGGTATTAGGCAATCCTCTAATACTTACAAAAAGTATAAATAAAATGGGACAGTATATAGGCTATTTATTTCCTGCCAGACAGAATATGAATCGGTTACGAGAAGGTTTCGTGTATCGTCTCTATTGCGTGTTGTGTATCTCTGAAATTATTTAGGTTACTTAAACTGTCTTTAAATGATACCTACAGCACAGTTCATATCGGTAAGCACATGTCTGATACATTTCACATTCAGAAAGGTCTGAAGAGAGAAATGGTTTTAGCCACTACTCTGCAACTTTGCTTTCAAATATGCCATTAGGAAAGTCAAAGAAAACCAGGGTGAAATGCACTGAATGGAACACATTAGATTCTGGTCTGTGCTGATGAAGTAAATTCGCTGTGTTCAAACTTTCATGTCCCTTACTTAGGCGCACACGTGTTTCCAATTTGGGGAGGTGAATAATTTACACAGAAATCACAAAGAATAGTTACAGAATTTAAAAGAATTACAAATAAACTGGATACAAACTAAGAACAAAAAAGTATTTATCCTGGAAAACGCTCACAAACAAAATCTTCCTACATACCTGCACACAGTGTGTGCGCCTATCTACATTTCGCACACCGTATCCACTTTTTTCCATTGCGGTATTCAGACAAACGACCAGCACAGAGCACACAATCAGCGTCTTGTTCTTCTTCTTCCGTTGAATCGTCAGCGAAAGGAACAGCTAGGTCAGTGTTCGAATCTTATAAAGTGTCAGATGGAGCTGGATCCTGGCGAACTCTCTTCTCCGTCTTTTTGAAGGACCAAGAAGAGCTTTCGAAGCAAGCCGATTGGTTTTGGAT
>Ga0123357_10006569_pt1 | contig 14225 bp, 10 predicted proteins | sample TergutEmb28metaG_FD_89873 | JGI IMG/M metagenome (GOLD analysis project Ga0123357, IMG submission 89873) | Embiratermes neotenicus P4 segment gut microbial communities from Petit-Saut dam, French Guiana - Emb289 P4 | ecosystem: Host-associated > Arthropoda: Insects > Digestive system > Gut ... | reverse complement strand
TATTTACACAAATAAATGTCATAAAGTATTAATATTCAATAAAATACAAATACATTATGTGTAACTTCCAATTACGATTTATATAATATAAAATATGTTTCATAACTATTTTATTGACTGTTAATAAGTTATTTGATTTTTAAAGAATGATTTAAATAATATTTCTTTAATATTTTTGGGGCAAAAGATTTAACGCTAACGAACTAATATTTTTGCAACCTTTAAACATAAAAAAAATCGGGCGCAAAATTAATTTTCAATTTACATGTAAACAAGTCATTGTATGCAAATATTAATAAAATATTTTATAAAATATGACTAAAAAAATAATATAAACATTTTTTTTGCATTTTAAGAGTATTTTATGGGAAAATGAAAAAATTATTACCTTTTACAGCGTTTTTTTCATGAGTTATGTAATTCGATTGATAAATCAATGATTAAACATAAAAAACCGATAGGGTTTATTTCAAAAATATCCGATTTTATATATTTTACACAAAATAAGTACACATAAATAAAATACATAAAAAAGTGTTTATTTTCATTGTAATTCGAATTTATTGTTTGTATAATTGCCTTTTGCACCAAAAAAAACAAAAACAGCCCCACTTCAATTAGCAGGGCTGTTGCAATAATACTTTGATTATCTTATCATCAATAATTCAATCATTTTCTTGCTCATTGTTGTCTTCAAGTACTATGTTTTGTTTCATATTGAGCCGTTTTTCGTAATCTTCACGCAAATACACGACAAGTTTTTCAAAACTGCGCTGCCCTGTACCAGCCGGAATAAGATGTCCGCAAATAACGTTTTCCTTCATTCCTTCAAGTTTATCAACTTTTGCATTGATAGCGGCATCGTTAAGCACTTTTGTTGTTTCCTGAAAGGATGCGGCTGACATGAAACTATTGGTTTGAAGTGCGGCACGGGTAATTCCCTGCAAAATCTGGCTTGATGTTGCCGGAACAGCATCTCGCGTTTCTACCGGACGTTTATCACGGCGTTTGAGCATAGAATTTTCATCACGTAGCCTGCGTGGAGTTACTATTTGTCCTACTTTCAAAGATTCAGAATCTCCCGAATTAATAATAACTTTTTTACCCCAAATACGGTCGTTTTCTTCCATAAAATCATTTTTCCCCACAACCTGTTTTTCGAGGAAACGGGTGTCTCCCTGGTCTTCAATTTCAACTCTATTCATCATCTGACGCACAATTACCTCAAAGTGTTTGTCGTTTATTTTTACGCCCTGCAAACGATAAACATCCTGAACTTCATTAACTATATAATCCTGCACTGCGGTAGGCCCTTTGATAGCCAAAATATCTGCAGGAGTAACAGAACCATCCGATAATGGCGTTCCTGCTCGCACAAAGTCATTTTCCTGCACAAGAATTTGTTTTGACAAAGGAATCATATACTTTTTAACAGCGCCGAGTTTTGATGTTACGGAAAGTTCGCGGTTTCCGCGTTTTATTTTTCCAAAATTTATTTCGCCATCAATTTCGGCTACCACAGCAGGATTTGACGGATTTCGTGCCTCAAAAAGTTCGGTTACCCTTGGCAGACCGCCCGTAATATCACCTGCTTTCCCAACGGCACGCGGAATTTTGACAAGCATTTGCCCAACTTTTATTTTATCTCCATCGTTGAGTACCAAGTGCGCACCAACCGGCAAATTATATGTTTTTACAATATCACCGTTTTTGGCAACAATATGAGCCGAAGGAATTTTTGTGCGGTCCTTGGATTCCGAAATAATTTTTTCCTTCAATCCCGTTGCGTCATCAATCTCGGTTTTAAATGTTACGTTTTCAACGACATCTTCAAATTTTATTTTTCCTTCGCCTTCGGCAATAATAACTGCGTTGAACGGATCCCATTCGCAAACGAGCATCCCTTTTTTACACAAATCTCCATTATTTACATAAAGTTTTGAACCATAAGGAACATTTTGTGTTGTCAGAGCAATACCCGTATTAATATCAATCAGTCGCATTTCCGTTAAGCGGCTAACAACCACTTTGTATTCTTTCCCGTCATCGTCTTTTGCATCAACGGTTCGCAGTTCATCAAATTCTATATGTCCGTCGTATTTAAGCACAATTTTGGATTCTGTGCCAATATTTGCTGCAACACCGCCTACGTGGAAAGTACGCAACGTTAATTGCGTTCCCGGCTCTCCAATTGACTGAGCCGCAATAACTCCCACTGCTTCGCCCATCGCAACCATTTTACCTGTTGCAAGGTTGCGACCGTAGCATTTAGCACAAACTCCATGTTTTGATTCACAGGTCAGAACCGAACGAATTTCAACATTTTCTATCGGCGATTCCTGAATTTTTTTAGCAGTTGCCTCGTTAATCTCGGTACCCGAAGAAATAATTAATTCTCCTGTTAAAGGATGATAAATATCGTGAACCGACACACGTCCCAAAATTCTGTCGTAGAGTGAAGCCACAACATCTTCATTATTTTTAATTTCGGTAGCAACAAGTCCGCGTAAAGTTCCACAATCTTCTTCTCGAATAATTACATCGTGCGAGACATCGACCAGTCGGCGTGTTAAATAACCTGCATCGGCAGTTTTTAAAGCCGTGTCAGCCAGACCTTTGCGCGCACCATGAGTTGAAATAAAATATTCAAGCACCGAAAGTCCTTCTTTAAAATTTGACAAAATAGGATTTTCAATGATTCGTCCGCCTTCTGCACCTGATTTTTGCGGCTTTGCCATCAATCCGCGCATACCCGACAACTGACGAATTTGCTCCTTACTTCCGCGCGCACCCGAATCCAACATCATATAAACCGAGTTAAATCCCTGATTGTCTTCCGAAAGTTCTTTCATCAAAATATTTGACAATTTGGAATTTATATGTGTCCACGTGTCAATAATCTGATTGTAACGCTCGTTATAAGTTATGAACCCCATATTATAGTTGTTCATGATTTCATCAACTTCGGCATTACCTTCATTTACAAGGTCTTCCTTTTCCGGTGGAATAATAACGTCTCCAAGATTGAACGACAGCCCGCCTTTGAATGCCATTGTATATCCCAAATCCTTAATTTCATCAAGAAATTGCGCTGTCCGAGCAACACCACAATTTTCAATTACATTACCGATAATGTCGCGTAATGATTTTTTTGAAAGCAACTCATTAATAAAGCCCATTTCTTTCGGAACGGTTTTATTAAAAATAATTCTACCAATTGTTGTTTCAATAATTTTAACGACAGGCTTTTTATTCTCGTCAATATCGTTTGTGCGCACTTTTACAATGGCGTGCAAATCAACCTGTTTTTCGTTGTAAGCAATTTCCGCCTCCTCTATTGAATAAAAAGTTAAGCCTTCTCCTTTTGCGCCCTTACGCTGTTTTGTTATATAATAGAGTCCTAAAACCATATCTTGCGAAGGAACGGTAATAGGAGCGCCATTTGCAGGATTAAGAATATTGTGCGAGGCAAGCATCAGCAGTTGCGCCTCCAAAATAGCGGCATTGCCAAGTGGAAGATGTACAGCCATTTGGTCGCCGTCAAAGTCGGCATTGAAAGCAGTACACGAAAGCGGATGCAGTTGAATTGCCTTACCTTCAATCATTTTAGGTTGAAATGCCTGAATACCAAGTCGATGCAAAGTCGGCGCACGATTAAGCAAAACAGGATGTCCCTTCATTACATATTCCAAGATATCCCAAATAACAGGGTCTTTGCGGTCAATAACCTTTTTTGCCGATTTAACGGTTTTTACAATTCCGCGTTCAATTAACTTCCTTATTACAAATGGTTTATATAGTTCGGCAGCCATTTCTTTTGGAATACCGCATTCATGCATTTTCAATTCCGGACCAACTACAATAACCGAACGGGCAGAATAATCCACACGTTTTCCGAGCAAATTCTGACGAAAACGTCCCTGTTTCCCTTTCAAACTATCTGACAGGGATTTCAGTGGGCGGTTTGAATCGGTTTTTACTGCCGATGATTTTCTTGAATTATCAAGCAAAGAATCTACCGCCTCTTGCAACATACGTTTTTCGTTACGCAGGATGACTTCCGGTGCTTTAATTTCAATCAGGCGTTTGAGACGATTATTACGAATAATGACGCGGCGATAAAGGTCGTTCAAATCGGAAGTAGCAAAGCGACCACCATCGAGCGGCACCAATGGACGCAAATCGGGAGGAATAACAGGAATAACTTTTAATACCATCCATTCGGGGCGATTGCGATGCCGTGCAGCACGAAAAGCCTCAACAATTTGCAAACGTTTTAGAGCCTCAGTTTTGCGTTGCTGCGAAGTATCATTCGATGCTTTATTGCGCAAATCGTACGACAATTCATCTAAATCCAAGCGTGCCAACAATTCGTAAATTGCCTCTGCACCCATTTTTGCTATGAATTTGTTCGGGTCATTGTCATCATAAAGTTGGTTCTCGCGCGGCAGAGTTTCTAATATTTGGGTATATTCCTCTTCTCCCAAAAGTTCTCCTTTGGTTATATCTTCACCATTTTCGAGAACTCCTGCTTGAATAATTACATATTTTTCATAATAAATTATTGCATCAAGTTTTTTTGTAGGCATTCCCAAAAGATAACCGATTTTATTGGGCAAAGAGCGGAAATACCAAATATGAGCCACAGGTACAACCAAATGTATATGACCGGTACGTTCACGGCGTACTTTCTTTTCTGTAACTTCCACGCCACAACGGTCGCAAACAACGCCTTTGTAACGAATGCGTTTGTATTTGCCGCAGTTGCACTCGTAGTCGCGCGTAGGTCCGAAAATGCGCTCACAAAACAAGCCATCGCGTTCGGGCTTATAGGTGCGGTAGTTAATCGTTTCGGGTTTAAGGACTTCCCCTTTCGACAATTTTAAAATTTCTTCGGGCGAAGCAAGCCCAATAGAAATCGTCTTGAAATCGTTACCTTTTGTCTTATTTTCTATTTTAAAAGCCATAATATAAATTTACAAATAAAAAATTAAAGATAAATGAAAAACATTTAAAATTCTTCATTACTCATTCTAATAGATAATCCCAATCCTTTCAATTCGTGTAAAAGTACGTTAAGAGATTCGGGAATGCCCGGTCTTGGCATATTATCACCTTTGACTATTGCCTCGTAAGTGCGTGCGCGTCCGGTTACGTCATCCGATTTTACGGTCAATATTTCCTGAAGAATATTGGCTGCGCCAAATGCTTCCAATGCCCAAACTTCCATCTCTCCAAAACGCTGACCACCAAATTGTGCCTTACCACCGAGTGGCTGCTGGGTGATTAGAGAATATGGACCGATAGAGCGTGCGTGCATTTTATCCTCAACCATGTGTCCAAGTTTTAACATATAAATTACTCCAACGGTTGCCGGCTGGTCAAAGCGGTCTCCCGTTCCGCCGTCATAGAGATATGTTTTTCCGTAACGCGGAATGCCTGCTTTGTCTGTCCATTCGTTGAGGTCATCAAGGGATGCACCGTCAAAAATCGGCGTTGTAAATTTCATGTTAAGTTCGCGCCCTGCCCATCCGAGAACAGTTTCAAAAATTTGTCCCAGATTCATACGCGAAGGCACTCCAAGCGGATTAAGCACAATATCAACAGGTGTTCCGTCTTCGAGGAACGGCATATCTTCTTCACGCACAATGCGGGAGACAATGCCCTTGTTGCCGTGCCTGCCTGCCATTTTGTCGCCAACACGAATTTTGCGTTTCTTTGCAATATAAACTTTTGCCATTTGGACAATGCCGTTTGGCAGTTCATCGCCAATGGTAATATTGAATTTTTTGCGTTTAAGAACAGCATCATATTCTTTATATTTTTTTAAATAATTTAGAATCAACTGTTTTATTAACATGTTAGAATGAGCATCGGTTGTCCATCTTGCCAAAAGTACAGTATTATAATCAATTGCACGCAGTCGTTCGATAGTAAAATTATTACCTTTGGGGATTAATTCGGTACCGACAAAATCTTTGACTCCTGCCGAAGTTTTTCTTTCGGTAAGAGTAAAAAGTTTATCTACAAGGATTTCTTTCAAAGCATCAACCTGGTCTTCAAATTCCTTATCAAGATGCGGCAAAACGACTTTATCAGCGAGTTTTGCTTTGCGGTCTTTCATTGCTTTAGAATAAATATTTTTTGCTATGACTATTCCTGAAAGCGATGGTGATGCTTTCAACGAGGCATCTTTTACATCTCCTGCCTTATCGCCGAAAATTGCACGCAGCAATTTCTCTTCCGGTGATGGGTCGGATTCACCCTTTGGAGTAATTTTACCAATAATAATATCTCCCGGTTCAACACTTGCTCCAATGCGAATAATTCCCATTTCATCAAGATTACGGGTTGCTTCCTCGCTCACATTAGGAATATCGGCAGTAAACTCTTCTACACCTCGCTTCGTTTCGCGTACTTCAAGTAATTGCTCAACAACGTGAACCGAAGTGAAAACATCATCTCTTACAACGCGCTCGCTAATTACTATTGCATCTTCAAAATTATAACCTTTCCATGGCATAAAAGCGACTTTCAGATTTCTACCTAATGCAAGTTCGCCATTTGCCGTTGAAAATCCTTCTGTCAGAATTTGGTCTTTGGATACGCGGTCTCCTTTTTTTACAAGAGGACGGAGGTCAATAGAGGTATTTTGATTTGTCTTTTGATATTTCGGCAATTTGTATTCTTTTGTCATTGGTTCAAAACTTACAAAATCTTCTATTTCTGTGCGGTCGTATTTAATGCGAATGCAAGTTGCATCAACAAATTCAACAATTCCGTTTCCTTCTGCTGTAAGTTGTGTACGCGAATCTTGAATAAGTTGTCCTTCAATTCCTGTACCTACTATTGGCGCTTCCGAACGTAGCAGCGGCACCGCCTGACGCATCATGTTTGAACCCATAAGTGCGCGGTTAGCATCATCGTGTTCCAAAAATGGAATTAATGCAGCAGCAATTGAGGCAATTTGCGAAGGAGCAACGTCCATCAAATCAACTTCATCGGGATTCAACACAGGGAAATCTGCCTCGCGGCGCGATTTTACTTTTGTCCGAATAAATTTTCCGTTTTCGTCCAAAGGAGCATTTCCTTGAGCAACTGCAAGGTCTTCCTCTTCTTCGGCTGTAAAATATTCTATCCCTTTTGTAGAAATATCAACAATTCCTTGACCAACTTTTCTATAAGGAGTTTCAATAAATCCCAATTCATTTATTTTTGCATAAATACAAAGGGAAGAAATCAACCCGATATTTGGACCTTCCGGTGTTTCAATTGGACAGAGTCTTCCGTAGTGTGTATAATGCACATCCCGCACTTCAAAGCCAGCCCGTTCGCGGCTAAGACCTCCAGGTCCAAGCGCCGAAAGGCGGCGTTTATGCGTAATTTCAGCAAGCGGATTTTGCTGATCCATGAATTGCGACAGCGCATTTGTTCCAAAAAATGAATTTATAACACTCGACAAACTCTTTGCATTAATCAAATCAATAGGAGTAAATACCTCATTATCACGCACATTCATGCGCTCTCGTATAGTGCGCGACATACGTGCAAGCCCCACGCCAAACTGATTGGCAAGTTGTTCTCCAACAGTGCGCACACGGCGATTGCTCAAATGGTCAATATCATCTACAATTGCCTTAGAATTAATGAGTTCTATCAGATATTTTATTATTTCAATAATATCTTCTTTGGTAAGTACCTTCACATCCATAGAGGTTGCAAGGTTAAGTTTTTTATTGATGCGATAACGCCCTACTTCTCCCAAATCGTAACGTTTTTCGGAAAAGAAAAGGTTTGTAATTACCTCACGGGCAGCCGAATCATCTGCCGGCTCTGCATTGCGTAATTGTCGGTAGATATATAATACTGCCTCTTTTTCGGAATTGGACGGGTCTTTTTGTAAAGTATTATAAATTATAGCATAATCATTTTGATTAACATCTTCTTTATGTATCAAAATATTTTGCGCACCGCTTTCAACTATGTCATCAATGTGTTTGTTTTCAAGAACGGTTTCTCTATCTATAATAATCTCATTTCGTTCGATAGTAACTACCTCGCCGGTGTCTTCGTCCACAAAATCTTCGTTCCACGATTTTAGCACACGTGCTGCAAGGGTTTTGCCGATATATTTTTTCAAATTCGATTTATTGACTTTCACCTCTTCGGCAAGGTCAAAAATTTCGAGAATATCTTTGTCGCTCTCAAAACCAATAGCACGTAACAAAGTTGTTACAGGCAATTTCTTTTTTCGGTCAATGTAAGCGTACATCACATTGTTGATGTCGGTAGCAAACTCCATCCACGAGCCGCGAAAAGGTATAATACGTGCAGAATAGAGTTTAATTCCGTTAGCGTGCATACTTTGCCCAAAAAACACACCGGGCGAGCGGTGCAACTGCGATACGATAACACGCTCGGCACCATTGATAACAAACGTACCTCTTGGGGTCATATATGGAATTGAGCCAAGATAAACGTCCTGAACTACGGTGTCAAAGTCTTCGTGATCTTCGTCGGTGCAATACAGTTTAAGTTTTGCTTTCAGAGGCACAGCATAAGTCAATCCGCGTTCCAAACATTCCACGATAGAATATCTCGGCGGGTCAATATTATAATCCAAAATTTCGAGGATAAAATTGCTGCGTGAATCTGAAATAGGAAAATTTTCCTGAAATACTTGATAAAGTCCTTCTTTTTTTCGTTCTTCGGGCGAGGTGTCCATTCGGAAAAATTCGCCGAACGATTTTAACTGCACTTCCAAAAAATCGGGGTATTCCATACGATTTTTTATGGAGGCAAAATTGATTCGTTGATTATTATTGTTGTTTGAATACATCCTAAAAGAATATGTTATAATTTGAGTTCAATCGAACCTTATTTTTTTAATACGCAAAAAGGTTTAGCGTCCGCTTTACGAGCCAGACACTAAACCAAATACCTGATAATCAGGCAATTTTATTTAAGTTCCACTTCTGCCCCGCCTTCTTCAAGCGCTTTTTTGAGGGCTTCTGCCTCGTCTTTTGCTACTCCTTCTTTTATTACAGAAGGCGCTGCATCAACGATGTCTTTGGCTTCTTTTAAGCCAAGACCGGTTAATTCTTTTACGAGTTTTACAACAGCAAGTTTTTGTGCGCCTGCTGCTTTCAAAAGCACGTCGAACGATGTTTTTTCTGCAACTGCCTCTGCGGCTCCTGCTGCAGGACCTGCTGCTATGGCTACTGCTGCCGCTGCGGGTTCAATTCCATAGTCGTCTTTTAGAATTTGTGCTAACTCGTTTACTTCTTTTACGGTTAAATTAACCAGTTGTTCTGCAAAAGATTTCAAATCTGCCATTTTATTTTATATTATTTTTTTTATTATTAAAATTAATTATTAAATGATAAATTACCTTTCACCGAGCGTTTTGAGTACTCCGTGAATAGTATTTCCACCCGATTGAAGGGCAGAAATAACGTTTTTAGCAGGCGACTGCAACAAAGCAATGATGTCGCCGATAAGTTCATTTTTGCTCTTAATATTGACAAGCGTTTCGAGTTGATTTTCACCGATATAGAAATTTTCTTCGACATAAGCGGCTTTCAAAACGGGTTTTTTGTTCTTTTTGCTAAACTCTTTTATGAGTTTTGCAGGTGCATTTCCCGTATTTGTCATCATTAATGATGTTTCCCCTACTAATATGTCATAAAGTTCGCTGTAATCGGTTTGAGCCCCTTCTAATGCTTTGCGGAGCAACGTATTTTTTACAACTAAAAGTTTTATCTCTTTTTTGAAACATTCGCGGCGGAGGTCGCTTGTTTGCGCTGCATTTAAGCCACCAATATCAGCCAAATAAAAGTGCGAATATTCCTGTAAAATATTCCCTAACTGATTAATTATTATTTCTTTTTCTTCTTTCTTCATACTAATATATAAAATTAATCATCAACAGATTTCGGTTCAATTTTCAGACCCGGACTCATTGTGCTTGAGAGATAAATACTTTTAATATAAGTGCCTTTTGCCGCTGTCGGTTTTAGTTTGATGATTGTTGCGATAAATTCTTTGGCGTTTTCTATAATTTTTTCGTCCGAAAAAGAAACCTTTCCAATTGAAGTATGAACAATTCCTGTTTTATCAACTTTAAAGTCAATTTTACCCTGTTTAACTTCTTTTACCGCTTTGGCAACATCTTGCGTTACCGTACCGCTTTTGGGATTCGGCATCAGCCCGCGAGGACCAAGCACGCGCCCTAAAGCACCTAATTTCCCCATTATTGCAGGTTGGGTAATGATAACATCGATATCAGTCCAACCGCCCTTTATTTTTTCAATATAATCGTCTAACCCAACATAATCGGCTCCTGCTTCTTTTGCAGCAGTTTCCTGATCAGGGTTACATAATGCCAGAACTCTTACCTGTTTGCCCGTACCATTTGGCAGTGACACAACGCCGCGTACCATTTGGTTTGCTTTTCGGGGGTCAACACCTAGACGCACATCAATATCAACAGAAGCATCAAATTTGGTAGTAGTAATCTCTTTTACCATAGATGTTGCCTCTTTTAGCGTAAAAGTTTTCCCCGGTTCTATTTTTTCAAAAGCCAATTTTTGATTTTTCGTTAATTTACTCATTTCCTTAAATTGATTTAATAAAAATTATTAACTCGGGAAATCACCTTGTACTGTGATACCCATACTTCGCGCTGTTCCGGCTACCATTTTCATAGCCGCCGTGATGTCAAAACAGTTCAAATCGGTCATTTTATCGGTTGCGATGACTTGCACCTGCTCCCATGTAACTGACGCCACCTTTTTGCGATTCGGCTCGGCAGAGCCGCTTTTAACCTTTGTCAGTTCTATTAATTGAACTGCAACGGGTGGCGTTTTTACTATAAAATCAAACGATTTGTCTGCATAATAAGTGATTACAACAGGCAAAACTTTACCTGCCTTGTCTTGAGTTCGGGCATTAAACTGTTTGCAAAACTCCATAATATTGATACCCTTCGAACCCAAAGCAGGTCCAACGGGCGGAGATGGATTTGCAGCACCTCCTTTTATCTGCAATTTAATAAAGCCAGCAACTTCTTTTGCCATAAACTTTCTTCTGATTTTTTAATTTAAAAATTTAAAAGAAATAATTTTCGGGTGTAACAAAGTCCGAAACTACTCCTTCTCCACTTGCGTGAAACCCAATTCGATAGGATTTTTCCTGCCGAATATCATAACCATAACTTTGAGTTTTTTCTTCTCATTATTTACTTCTTCTATCGTACCTGTAAAGCCCGAAAACGGTCCGAAAATAACTTTTACCACCTCACCTACGTGATACGGAATAAGCATCTCGTCATCATTTTCCTGCATCTGGTCAACATGACCTAAAATACGATTGACCTCCGACTGACGCACCGGTGAAGGGACGCCGTTCGACTCGTTGAGAAATCCTAATACATTAGGAGTCCAGCGAAGACGATGTTGAATTTCATTATTGAGATTTGCCTCTACCAGAATATACCCCGGCATACAATTACGCTCTTTGGTAACTTTTTTGCCACCACGTATGTGAAATACTTTTTCAGTAGGAATAAGTACCTGCGACACAAAATGTTCAAGATGATTATTTTTTACATCAAGTTCGATGTATTCTCTCACCTTGTTCTCTTTTCCTGTGATAGCACGCAGAACGTACCATTTCATTTCGTTTGTCTCTGCCATTTTCCTTCTCCCTTTTTCTGAAAAATTATTTAACAAATAAACCGTAGATAAATTTCATGATAGATTCAAACGACTTGTCCATAATCCAGACGATGATAGCGATGACGATGGAAGCAATCAGCACCACAATCGCGCTGTTAGCCAATTCCGATAGAGAAGGCCACGATACTTTATGAACCAATTCGTTGTACGACTCTTTGATATAGTTAATAACTTTCATATATTATTTTATTATAAAATATAAATTCATATATTTTGCACGGGAGGTAAGGCTCGAACTCACGACCTACGGTTTTGGAGACCGTCGCTCTACCAACTGAGCTACACCCGTGTGTATTTTAATTATTAGTTAAAAAATAAATTTAAAAATATTTGGATAAATTATTGAATCCTTAATTCTTAATTCTTAATTCTTAATTCTTAACTTTTAATTAAAAAATCTTAATCGAGCAGTTCGGTGATTTGACCTGAACCAACGGTACGACCGCCTTCACGGATTGCAAAACGCAGACCTGCTGAACATGCAACGGGGTAAATCAACTGAACGATTATTTCAAGGTTATCGCCCGGCATTACCATTTCTGTTCCCTCTGGCAAAGTGATTTCGCCGGTAACGTCCAAAGTACGAATATAAAATTGAGGACGATATTTGTTGTGGAACGGAGTGTGACGTCCGCCTTCTTCTTTTTTCAAAATATAAACTGCCGCTTTGAATTTTGAATGAGGTAATACCTTGCCCGGATGCGTAATAACCATACCGCGTTTGATTTCATCTTTGTCGATACCGCGAAGGAGCAAACCTACATTGTCGCCTGCTTGACCTTCATCAAGAATCTTACGGAACATTTCAACTCCTGTAACAACAGAGTTGAGTTTTTCGGCTCCAAGTCCGATAATAGAAACTGCCTCACCTGTTCTGATAATACCTGTTTCGATACGACCTGTTGCAACCGTACCGCGTCCTGTGATAGAGAAAACATCTTCAACCGGCATCAAAAATGGCTTATCAATAGCGCGTGGCGGCAATTCAATCCAAGTATCAACTGCATCCATCAGTTCCATAACTTTTTCTTCCCATTCGGGAACACCGTTCAAAGCGCCGAGAGCCGAGCCGCGAATAACAGGCGTATTGTCGCCGTCAAAATCGTAAAATGCAAGCAATTCACGCATTTCCATTTCAACCAATTCCAACATCTCGTCGTCATCAACCATATCACATTTATTCATAAACACAACAAGGCGCGGAACGTTTACCTGACGGGCTAACAAAATATGTTCGCGAGTCTGTGGCATCGGTCCGTCGGTTGCAGCAACAACGATAATAGCGCCGTCCATTTGTGCCGCACCTGTTACCATATTTTTAACATAGTCGGCGTGTCCCGGACAATCTACGTGTGCATAATGGCGATTTGCCGTTTGATACTCAACGTGTGCAGTGTTGATAGTGATACCGCGTTCTTTCTCTTCGGGTGCATTGTCAATAGAATCAAAAGAACGGATTTCCGAAAGTCCTTTTTTTGCAAGTACTTGCGTAATTGCCGCTGTTAAGGTCGTTTTGCCGTGGTCAACGTGTCCGATAGTACCTACATTCACGTGCGGTTTCGACCTGTCAAATTTTTCTTTTGCCATAACTTAAAAGATAATAAAAGATTATTTTTGTATTTATTTTTTTAAAATTTAATATAATTTATTTTTTTAGAGCTGCTGATGAGAGTTGAACTCATGACCACTTCCTTACCAAGGAAGTGCTCTACCACCTGAGCTACAGCAGCGATTTTCACCGCAATAAATTGCAGGAACCTTGCCCCCGCAATTATAAATTGCCGTATTACGAGCGGAAGACGGGACTCAAACCCGCGACCATCAGCTTGGAAGGCTAATGCTCTATCAACTGAGCTACTTCCGCAAAATTTTAATTAATAATTTAATTTATTTCTAAAATAATAAATTGTTAATTGTGGGCAGTGATGGATTCGAACCACCGAAGTCGAAAGACAGCTGAGTTACAGTCAGCCCCATTTGGCCACTCTGGTAACTGCCCAAATAATATTTTAATATTATTAATTAAAAATATTGTTGAGCCTCTTGTCGGATTCGAACCAACGACCCCGAGATTACAAATCACGTGCTCTGGCCAACTGAGCTAAAGAGGCAAAATATTTGAATTTCAAAGAATTAAATTGTTAAAAAATCCGTTTGAAATACTTTTTCAAACGGACTGCAAAAGTACAGCATTTTTTTTTAACTGCCAAATTATTTTTTATTTTTTTCAAAATATTATTTTTATATGATAATTTCTTGATGTCTCGTCCTGAAATAGGTTTACATATAAAAATTAAAAAAGTAAACTTAAATTAGGATTAAAATCGAAAATTAGAGTCAAAAAAGCTTATAAATTTAGCGAAAAAGCCAAGCGCCAAATCGTAGAAGATTATCTCCAAAGCGGTCTGAGCAAACGAGCAATATGGGAAAAATACACAGGTTGCCCGACAGAACATGGCAAAATTTTGTTATGGATGCGTAAATATG
>Ga0123357_10006568_pt1 | contig 14225 bp, 11 predicted proteins | sample TergutEmb28metaG_FD_89873 | JGI IMG/M metagenome (GOLD analysis project Ga0123357, IMG submission 89873) | Embiratermes neotenicus P4 segment gut microbial communities from Petit-Saut dam, French Guiana - Emb289 P4 | ecosystem: Host-associated > Arthropoda: Insects > Digestive system > Gut ... | reverse complement strand
GTATTAACGGCCGAAACATGTTGGGTAATGAATGAATATTAAATAATAAAATAAGTGGCATCAAGTTGGTTTTTTCTCTTTACGCAACTATAAAGATGATGCACGGTCCAATAAACATAAGATTCCGTATATGTCGTCTGAGTGACGCTGAACCAAACTGAGCCTCAAATGCATCTAAATGTCATTTAAAAATGCATGTTTTCCACTCCGTGCATTCAGATTCAGCCTCTGCAATCTTTACAACAAACGCACACAACTGTCGCTACATTCACAATAATATTATTAAAAACACCAAACTCTACATGTTTCGGCCCTCACTGGTCTATCATCAGGCAGTTCACTAATTGCTGTATAAAACAATTAGTGACAATATTTGATCTCTTGCGTACGTAGAAGAACTGATGGGAATCCTTCCGTGTAGACTGAATGACAGAATTGCTACACGGTGAGCTGGCAATGACCGCACCGTGAACTAACCGTGACCACACCCACAAGCTTAACTCTGTATTACTTATTAAGCACTTTTAACCCAGATATGCCACTCCCAGTGGCCGCGCGGTCTAAGGCGTGGGTCTGCGGCAGCTCGCTTGCTGGGGTTGCGGGTTCGAATCCCGCCCCCGGGCGGGATTCGAAACCTGAGTGTTGTGTTTTGTCAGGTAGCACCCAACTCGACACACGCAGAGTGACATGTTGGCATTGCGCGCTGTAGGCTACCGGCGACTTGTTCTCGGCTCACCGCAAGCAGCCCGCGGATTTAGGTACGTCACAAATGCCGAACCTGCACGGTAACAGACAACTACAACCGTTTAGCTACGCAAATAAACATGTTTATTTACCAACACCTGTTCGACGAAGAGTGACAAAGCGCCCTACATCGATCCCCACGCACTCCCAGTTACGATTTATCTAAATCAGATCCAAACGGTCATCAGCACTGTCAACTGAAACCGACGTAACACAAAGCTAAATAGAACTCAGCCACATATCCACCGCAGATCAGACAGCAGCCCGCGATTCTTCCTAAACGTCTGCTTACTTTTGGGAGGGGGGGGGGTGTAAAGGGAACACAAAATCCGGAGCACGGTCGGTATCTACCCTTCATCCCACTAAGTTCTAACCATAAAGATACGCACTAGGTCACTGAATCTCTACGTCTTACTACGCGCAATGTCAATATGCCACAGCCTACTGATTGCCAGCACACAACAGCATTGCTGTTCGTTACGTCACTTCACCACGCACTCTACTAAGACATACACGTTAAGAAATTAGTCTCCAAATATTCTTACCCTCGGTATCTGACGCAGGTGTAGGCCTATAAGTCAGCATTCCGCCGATACTACGAGGACAAGTGGACCCAAACCCGGTCTAGAAGCTGCGGCTAAACAAAATATGACTCTTCCAGGAATCTAACGATCGATCACAAAGTATTCCCCGTAGTGTAGTCACTACACTGACTGAGCTACCCCACTCCTACTGCACTCACACTCAAGGCAGTGATTGTATAATTCAATGTATTATCTGAATATAAAGTCATTACCTAAGGGGGGTGTCTATATCCTTCAGAACATTTTATCAGGGCGATAAAAGCAAGGAAGGTAAGCACCGGGCATGTAGCGCGCATTGGAGTGCATACGACATTTTAGTTCAAAATCTGTTACAGAAATATAGTGTGAAGGCTCAGGTAGCTCATTATAGAATCAAGTTGCGGGATTTTGTGAACATGGCAATGAACTGACGGGCTTCAAGGAAGGTGGGAAGTTTCATGACTAAGCAAGAGGCCACAGCCTTCTCTAAAACATCCCGTTCTTTGGACTGAACTTCATTACTTTATGCAAGACCAACCCACGGTGAAAATGGTCCTTTGAAATACGCCCTGGAATGTGCACGTATTTCCGTTCTGCGACCCTCACAGCTTTCCCCTTCCTTCCCAACTCCGAACTGTGACACACCACAACACTGCACTTCACACACCTGCCACCTTTCCAAGCACATGAAAACTACACGTTTCCATGGTAACGGCGTGAGGCAGACACAAAAGACATCGTCTCCTGTTTTATTAAATATAATTTATCGGTGACTTGTTCATGGTTTGAGGTTAAGAACATAAATTAGCCACGTCCAGTCTTACAATCGATTCTCGAACTTTCTTTATCCATGACCTTCAGTTTCATCTCGACTGTTGAGTGTGACGTCAGTCCTCGTTTCACGCGACCTGTGGTGTCAGTCAGCTGCTCCCAGCAAGGGCACCCCAGCGACGGGGCTGTTAACAGGATCAACACCCACCCCTCCCCAAGTCATAATACACCCCTTGACTGCAAGTCCTATGTTGCCTACATCAGAATCAGCGCTCGTGAATGTACAGTACAAACCCTTGAAATCACACTGGTAACTATATGTACCACCTACTTTAATATTTATAAATCTTCGCATCTTACCCACGCGGTACAGTTAGGTATTTCTTGAGTATCTCACAACAAACACTGATCATTTTGGTATTTGCAATGCGGACGCATTGTGTTCTTTGTGAGGTGAGCACAGGACTTCTGAACATTATTTACATTAATTTCATGGTTCAACAGAACAGTGCGATCGGTTTTGGCGTGATGCTGGTCACAGCTGACTTGGAGACATAAAGGGTACCTGCTAAACCGCTGTTTGTTTGACACATATGAGGAAGTTTAAGAGTCAGGTCTGTGAAGTTATATATTGCATTACCGAACGACTAAACTGCTGGAAAGTCTGGCTGAGGAAAGGCCTTGGTCAAAAATCGGGTATCTGTGTCAGGCACTGAGGACGGTACAAATATTTGTGGCCGGTGAATCGGGAAGGTAGTGGCGGCAGGCCATCGTGGTGAAGCAGCAGCAGGTTTTTATCTGAAGCAATAAACCCATCAAAATCCTGTCGGTGCCCAGGCCCGGTACATCGCCCAAACAATAGACAAACCAGTTACTAAGCTGTAATCTAACTACATGGAACAAAGTACTGAGAACATAACAGTTCTTCAGAGACTCAAGATATCTCTGCATGTTCACCAATGTGTTCAAAACAGCGCGCCACCTGCTACTATCCTGGGTAAGATGTATCCAGCTCAAGACTTCCCACAATATTTCTTAAAACTCCATTTCAATATTATTCTCCCCCATCTATGCCTATGTCTTCCAAGCGGTTTTCCTTCAGATTTCCCCACTAAAACATTGTATGCACATCTCCCCTCTCTCCTTGCGTGCTACATGCCCCGTCCAGCTCATTCCTCTTCATTTGGTCAACCTAATAATGTTTGGCCAGCAGTAAAAGCCACTTGGCTCCTCATTATGCACTCTTCTTCAGCCCCCTGCTGTTTCTTACCCCTAGGACCAAATAATTTCTCCAGCACTACAACACCAGACATCCCCAGTCTGTGTTCTACCCTTAAGTGACAGACCAAGTTTAACACCCACACCAAAAACAGGCAACACTGTGCCATAATGTTTCAAATCGTAAGGTAACAAACACGGTCATGCCAATAACATTAGTCTCACTTTGATGTACACAGAGAACTTGAATAGCAGATGGTGCACACCAGACTTCCACTGAGCTCACTACCATTTCAGCATTTGTCCCACCTTGGCACCAGGACCTGTGGCCTAGCGTACTAGTAATACGCGTCAATTGTCTACAGCCAGAAGGTGACAGCTTGCTTCACGTCGGCGACTGTTGCAAACCGCTTGCCAGCCAGGTGCACATTAAGGTGTCGAAAGACAGAAAACACTCGGTACCACACGTGTGCCTGGCTACTATGCTACACCTGGTGGCTAATGAACCGCAATCCCTACAGACTCGATCTCGCGCCCAGTGACTTCCATCTCGTTGGACGGCACAGGAGACACCTAGCAGGCAAGCGAATTCCAACAGACACTTCCAAGCTACAAAAACCGGACGCCAAATCATTTTACGCCTGGGTACAATCCTTAGTGAGTGGGGCATGCGCTTAAATGTCAATGATGACTACGTGGAAGTCTCGTGTGTACCATCTGCTACACATTCCAATGTAAACAACGAACTCACAATAACGTTCTCGACATAAGAGCATTTGTCACGTTGCTATTTTGAAGTTCGTTGGTAGAACTGCAGTCTGCAAGGTGCACACAGGATGATCTTGCTGTAAAGTTGTATTTCAGGTTAATCCGAGTCATTAAAATGAGTTAGTTACACATGGTGATAACTCTGCTGTAGCTAGAGATCCGCTACACACACCTGTACGTACAGCAGCCCGGGGGCTGTAACTGTCTGCCCTCCGCTGTCTCGTGCTGATCTGGTGCGAGCCAGTACATGACAACATGGTGATTACCCGCAGGTGCGTGGCAGCCGTGTGCGTACGGAGTCAACAGTATTCGATGAAGCTTGGTGCATTCATTTAGCAGAATGTGCTTACAAGCACGATTTTCGTGCACCAAATATTTAGAAGTAGGGGCTACTATTTGTTGGTTCCTTTGGGTCTCAAAACAAACTGACACTGTGTCCATTCACATCACCACCTGATTAATTTTCACAGCTGAGGTGTCGCATTTCTTGCCAGACGTGGAACAGACACTTATTCAAACAGGTTCGACCTATAGAGCATAAACCGTATAAGGTTCTGCGGTCACTTCATATACCACCAGGTTTAACATTCAACAATTCTACGTTCTCCCAACACAGTGAATTTGTGTGTTTTGTGTGGATTTGAGAACAAACAGCGATTATTTCCCTATACAGCATTAACTGGCTGGTTTATATAATAGAGAATGAACCCTCTGTAGCCCAGTGGTCACCAAATCTCCCGCCAGTTTAACATTCAACAGCTCTACGTTCTGCCCACACGGTGTATTAACGTGTTTTGTGCGGATCTGAGAACAAACTGCGATTACTTCTCTATGCGGCATTAACTGACTGGTTTTTATAACAGACACGGAGAATGTTTACTGCGCGGTACGGACTGAATATACAATTTAGTTTAGTCTTAATCTTGGAAGGGTTGATCACTCGTCCAGAGGAGTCCTACTGAGTGAGGTGTGCCCAATGAGTGTGATCGCGAAGTCTCTATGGGGACCATGGCCCGGAATCGGGTCGAAGCGCCACAAGGGAGAAAAAATATGGATCTCAGAACAAAAAGCGATTATTTCCCTGTACAGCATTTACATATACAGTTTTTATAACAGAGACGAAGTGTGTTTACTGCACGGTACGCGCTCAGTCCTTACATGCAAGTTTTCAAGTGGTGACCTCTCATCGCGGAGGCCCGGATTCGATCCCTGTCCAGTTCATGTGAGATTTGTGGTGGACAAAGTAGCCCAGAGGCAGTTTTCTGTCCCAGGACTTCGGTTTTTCCCTGTCAGTATCATTCACCAACGCTCCTTACTCGCCGTCATCCTAAATACAATTGGACGAAGCCTGCGAACTTCTAAGCAAAACAGTCTCGTGCTTTGCGAGATTTCAGTCTTCCGCTGCGGTACAATTGAGGCCTTCGCACTTCTAGGACCTTACGGAACGTACAATGGCCTCGAAGCAATCAGAGAAGCGTTGGGTAGGAGAGTATCTACACATCGCTTGGCACGCCGTAGCAGACAGACACTTCACCCCGTTATTATTTGCAATCGACACATAACAAACATTCATTATACACGCGCAAATTTAGTTTCATTTTGCCTATCATGAAAATACTAGTACTTCCTTCCTGGCAACGTTTGTCATCAGACTCACAACTGCTCAACAACTACATCTGCAGATCTGTTACGCCGAATGTCGTCCAAACCGGAAAATAAACGTGTAAACTACTGGAAGGCATTCAATTACACCAGTTTAAGTAAAAGATGACTGTCACTGGGACGATTTTCACAAGACTCACGCTTGGTCGACTTTTCGCACGGAACTCTATACCAAATTTCACACACCGACAATAGTTTCGTTGCGAACACCAAGTCGCAGTCCGACATAACTTCTTCATGAAACCTAAAACCAACTCGGTTAACACATTTAAAGCCTAGGATTAACCTTTATTATATATACAGACCTAGCCCTACCGCGCAGTAAACACATTCCGTCTCTGTTATAAAAAAAACAGTCAGTTAATTCTGTGTGGGGAAATAATCGCTGTTTGTTCTCAGATCCACACAAAACACATAAATACACCGTGTGGGCAGAACGTCGAGTAAGCGAATGTTAAAACTGGTGGTACATATAGTGACCACTGGGCTGACTCCACCGAACACAGACCTTTATCAAACAAACCAATAATCGTCAATAGTTCCATGTCTACTGTAAAATTCAAATGTTCATTACTTTTTTTCGGGAAATCGTACAACCGGCCACCATCGTGAGCCAGTTTGATCCAGTTCATTCCCTCCAACCCAATTTCCTTAAGGCTCGTTTTGATATTCTTCTGTCATCTAAGCTTTAGTCTACAAAATGCTCCCTTGTTTTCATGTGTTCCGAACGAAAATGTTGTAGGCCAACGCATTTGCCGTCTTTCCCTTGCAAACTAGTCGCTGCGCCCATCGCTGATTCGCTGATGGACCATCCTACTAGCAGGAATCATTGCGATATCATTAGACGTGTGCGCTGCAGTTTGTGTCAGTCGGTGCCAACTGCTGGGAATAAAAAGTTCCATTGGACCCAACACGGCTTTCGTCTTGAGGATGGAAACAGATTCAGTGTACGAAACGTTCTGTTCTGTCCGGCATACTAGGCAGTAATGCTAAGTCGACTATATTTTAACAACTACTGGTCTGTCAGGATAAAGCGGCCGCAGCGTCTAGCTGATGACTCACCGCCCAATGGCGTCAGGTAACGAACGGGCGAGACTTGCCTCTCGACACACAGGAAAGCCACGAAAGACACATGTACTTCCGTTCTCAGCGACGACCATCCAACCGTCTTAACTCCAAGGTGTGAGTCAAAATTTCGCGTTTGCTCATCTCGTCCACAAATTTCCGAATATTCATCACATATATGTGGTCTCAAACTCAATGAGGTTTTTGCTACAATCACTTATGTTTCATTTTCTCAGTACGTGCTGTAAATCCTGCCAATCTCACGCCGAACATCACAGCACTCATCATCTTGTTACTGCCTTCTTTAATAATACAGTACAGTTGCTCCGGCTGGCCGCTAGAGTGTGATCTGTGCACGCAACGCTGACATCACGTAGCTATTTAGAAGCAATGAACCTACTGAGCTTTCGTTTCCCACAAGTTTTTTTTTTTCTCGTCCTTTCTTTCTAATAAAGCAGACTGAAGGGAAGGTTTAGAAGAAAGTCGTGACAAATTGATCCCCCCCCCAAGTTATGTTCCCTCATTAACCACCATTTTGTACCGCGGGTGATGTAACGAGCAGCGCTTCTCCTGGCCTTACAGAAACTAAAACTACTCCGGTATGCGCACATACCAGAACATGTCACACATTTCGCGACGAAATATCGACATTCTAGTCCGAGTTTCTTACGTATTTCAGGCAGTCAGTGGAGGAAACTTCCTGCAGCCCTCCCCCCACCCCCTCCCCCACAAACACACACACACGTTCAAACTACGCGCGACTTTCCACAGGCGCGTTTGCGTGGCAGCTGGACCTATCTTGTAGCGCTACTACAAACACGGTGTCATGAGCATTACTAAATTCTAGTACAACAGACCGCCGAACTGCTAAATGATGACGAAAAATTCCATTACGTAGCACCAAGTTGTGGTTGTTGAAACCACCTGTAATCCTCACAAACAAGGATCATTTCTGTATTGTCCACTTTAATATTATCCTCCAATTCCCACCTCACATGAAATGTCCTAACTAAGACTGTGATCTTACAGGGTACAGCGCCGTACTGCCTGGCACACGGTGTCTCAAAAAAGATTTAAGCCGTTAATTTAAAGTTTAAAATTCTTTATAAACTTCAATTTCTCCAACGAAATTGTGTACACACCTGCTTCATTCCAGTTTAACTGCACAGTTATTCTGGGACACCCTGTAGACAGAAACCAGCACTTCGGAGACAACTGCCACCATCATCAAGGTTTCTCCAAAATGCTGGCACCTACCAGACCACACGGAGTCACGATACGTAAGACAGGGAACCGTAATTTAATTATACGCCGCCTTGAGAATTTAACACATTTCCCCATAAACATTCCATATATAACCTCAATTTATACGTCCCTCGTGCGTTCTAGGTGAGCGGTCCAGCACAAATAGCATAAAGTAACTTATTTTGTAATTTTCGCTATTAATGAAGGCAAGACTTTCCGTTCGTATGAAGACGCCTTCTATTTAGCGGAACCCAGTCTGTCCATAGAACCACAGACCAGCTTTCGTCGTCGTCTTCTTCGTAGTCTCCTATTCTTCTTCTCTTGCTCCTCCTCCTCCTCTCCTTATATCGCGCTACAGTCCAGTGCGCACTTTCACCTCCTCAATTGACCTCTCCCAGTTACCAGTTTCTTGATCTCCATTTCTAGTTTTTAATTTCGCAAAGACCATGTTTCACACACGCACAAAACAAGAAGAAAAGTAACTATTTAGGTTTCACTGTTCTACTTGTATTGTGTGGGGGTGGGGGGCTAAATAGGCTTTGTCCAATGACAGGGCATGTTTCAGAACACACAGTATCTTCTTATGTGGTGCTGGAGAGGGATGGAGAAGGTCGGTTGGACCGATCGTGTGAGAGATGAGGTAGTGTTACACAGAGTTAAGGAGGATAGGAATATCCTGCATAGTGAAAAGAAGGAAGGCGAAATGGATTGGTCACATCTTGTGTGGGAACTGCCTTCTAAAGGAGGTTATGGAATGAGAGATAGAGGGAAGGCTAAAAGTGACGGGAACACGAGGATGAAGGCGTAAGCAGCTATTGATTACCTTAAGGAAACGAGAGGATACTGGAAACTGGAAAGGGAAGCAATAGATCGCACTGTGTGGAGAACTGGCTTTGGAAGAAGCTGTGGACCTGTAGTAAGGCAGACTACGGAATAGTGACTGCGTTCTAGATCCCACAGGCACTCTTTACGAACTTGTCCTTTGATGAACAATAACAATGATCCAGGTGATAAGGAACTCCAGCAATGCTACATTACACTTGATGCTACTGGTGGGGGGGGGGAAGAATCTTCAGAGACTGTACTGTATCCTTCTTTACGTGGACAGTCGGGGAGTCCCCACGACTGCACCGTATCCCTCCATATGTGGACAGGTAGGGAGTCCCCACAACTGGGCGTATCGTTCTTTATGTGGACAGTCACGAGTCCCCACAAATGGACGGTATCCTTCAGTATGTGAACAGTCGGGGAGTCCCCACAACTGGCCCGTATCCTTCTTTCTGTGAAGAGTCGGAGAGTCCCACCAACTGGACCGTATCCTTCTTTCTGTGGACAGTCGGGGAGTCCTCACAACTGGACCGTATCCTTCTTTCTGTGGACAGTCGGGGAGTCCTCACAAATGGACCAACAAGCTAAGCAAATCGCAATCACAGCAGCCGGACAGAAACAGGTCCAGCTGCCGCAAAGTGGGTTCTCTTCGGAACACTGGAGATGACCCGCTACATCTACCGCACTGTATTCTGTTTGTTCTCCTTAACACAAACACGGGACACTCCCTCAGTATTTCGTAATCTGTATCCGGCCCTACAACCAGCAAGTCCGTCCTACAGTTGCGAATACGAATGCCAGGTGGCAGCGACTGCTCGAAGAAGATCTGTCGTTATGAAGTAGTCGAGATGTATGTCTGTATGGCTAGGTCTCTACTGCAGCCTCCAACTTAGCCGATAAAAAGATATCGTACATGTAGAGCCATCTAATTTATCAAACCTTCAATATCGTTTCCAGTTAAAAGTGTGCGTATTTAGTGCATCGGTGCTCTAATAAGTAACAGTGTCAGTTTAAGGGTAAACTGTGGAAGCCATGCCTACAGATGAGATAACATTGCTGTCCTACCTGAGATGGGCACCCTCAGACGGACGCTCTCGGCGTTGCGGATCCTGTAGAGAGACAGCGCCACCACGTGCTGGCACCAGAAGATGTCCTTCGTGTCGCAACTGCATGTCACGGACGTGATCTTGCACCTGCAAACAAACAGCTTATCATGCGGGCTTCCAGAATGTCCGTTATCAACTGCACGACGGCCTTCAAGGTTTCTGCCAACCCTCGCAGCACGCTACCGTCTCCATGTTCAGAAGGCAGCACGTGCAGTTTAGCAGTTGGCAACCAGTATTTCACCCAGACACTGCCTCCATCTTGGACGTTCTTCTGCTACTAAGATGGAGGCAGCGGGTCCCTCCGAAACGTCGTACTGGTCTCTAAGTTACGGTAACGTGCCGACTTTCGGAAGAACCTGCGACCCTCGCCTCTCCAGTTGTAATCATACGCCCGACTACACAGGGTCACAAAACAGAAGGTCAAATTAATTCTTATTTAATTGCGTGAATAAACTCTATACCGCATTAATGAGCCTCTCACCGTCCACTGACAGTACCAGACACTACGGTTACAATTGTGAATCTGTTCAGGAGTTTATCCATACTCCGAGGGAATATCCAGCAGGCTACTTCTCTCTGTTGCCAGCACACCACAGGCTGCTAGACCTCAGACAGTTATGCTGTATGTCAGGCAACAATCTGTTGTATGGTGATACCCTACGGGTAGGACCTGGGGTACAATTGGGACTCAAATATTATAACATAAGTGTACGTCAGCACAATCTAATTATTTATTTATAGTGTAGTTATAGTATGGCTACATGTACACTTATGTTATAATATTTGATTTCTAAGCACATCGTGATGCCCTCATTCAGAACAATTGGGACTGTTGTAACCGATCGACCGACCAACCAACCAACCAAACAAATAAACAAACAACCAGCCAAACAAACAACCAAAAAACCAACCAAACAACAAACCAACCAACCAGACAACCAACCAACCAAACAACCAACCAACCAACTAAGCCCATGTATCAGAGTCCTCCTTCTAAAGGCACATTCTCCTCAGTCACAAAATTCTCCGCATTGTATGGAATCCAAAGTTTCATTACCGAATTCACAAAAGCCCACCATTTTTCCGCCTGTCCCGAGACACATGAATCCAGTCCATGCCCTCCAGCTTATTTCTTTAGACCCACTTTAAAAGTATCCTTCCATCTAGGCCTACATCCCTCCCTCCGGTTGTCCCTCCACATCCCTGCGCGCAAGTCTCGTCTATTTCCTGTCGCTCATTTCGTTCCAAAGGGCCTGTGCAACATTTCGTAACCTGCTGAACTGTGACTGTGAGTAATGGTTAGCTCCTCGTCCTGCCCCAAGCTACAGGACCACCCCTTGACGGCCGTTCGCGCCTGCTTACTCAGCGCTTCTCCAACGGCAGAGTGACGCACAGTGTCCGTTGACAAGGCGTCCTGCAACCCCAACCGACACTGCACACGGTCAAGTCTGTGTATCTCCACGAACGGGGCACAATCATTATAAACGTCCATCCGGGGAAGACAGGCTGGCCCAGCATCTTACAGCAAGCACGTATCATACCATCCGGCAGACTGCCCGACGGCTTGCCAAGTCTAGCCCACTGCACCAGGGCAGAACTGTTGCTTCCCTAGAGCAACCCACAGACTCAGCACTGTCTTCACAAACAGCCCCGACGCTGGTAACATTTAATTACAACCCTTCCAAAAGCTCAAGTGTCACTTTCACGGAGAAATTAATTCAAACGGCTTCGATATCAGTTAACTAATTTGCAGAAACAGGAGTTTGTGCTCAGGTTTTCCAAACACTGCAGAAACAACTTCCATGCGAGCTTTGTTCGTGCTGCCATCTGGCGGCAAGAATATGAACCGTCAATCTGCGGATGAACACACACAATTACAGATTATGTCGGCAAATTGCGCAAATTAGCTTGTGACACCGATGTGTATGTGTGCGCGTGCGTGCGTACGCCGTTCAAATGACATGGGTAGTTATTCCTCTCTCACGCGAAACAGCCATTTCGACTGTCGCGATCGCCATCAGACTTGTTTCAGAAATGGAGACAGAACCAACACAAAACTGCCGCAACTGTCCGAATGACATTTTGGTTTTGGTTTTGTACTGCGGCGTAACTTTCTTTCAAATTAACACCGAAACATATTTTGAGCAAGTAAAAACGGGGTACGTTTGGCATCATGTTTGAAATTAAGAGGGGTAAATGACAACAGGGTGGAAACAAATGGATAAATTCCACTATTCGTCAAATATTATTAGTATGGCAAGATAGACGAGGTATGTGGAACGCATGGAGAAAGTAAAAAATACGTACTGAAATCTCAGTCAAATAACTGAAGGGAAAACACCACTCGTAAGGCCTAAACGTAGCTGAGATGACAATATTAAAATGGATCTTAAGGCAGAGAGGTAGTGAACTCGATTCACCCGGCGCATACACGAACGTTTCAAAAAACCTACGTCGCCATTTTCAGCGTCTAGCCAACTACAGATACCAGCCGGTTGGTGGTGAGATTGTGAGCTGTTCTATCATCAAGCAATGCATGACAGGTCACTCATCAGACCTATCACCAGAGTTAACACCGTGACACTTCACTCATCACACCTGTCACCAGAGTTAACACCGTGACTGGCCACTCATCAGACCTGTCACCAGAGTTAACACCGTGACTGGTCACTCATCAGACCTGTCACCAGAGTTAACACCGTGACATGTCACTCATTAGACCTGTCACAGTTAACATCGTGACTGGTCACTCATCAGACCTGTCACCAGAGCTAACACCGTGAGTGGTCAATCATCAGACATGGCACCAGAGTTAACACCGTGACAGGTCACTCATAAGACCTGTCACCAGAGTTAATATCGTGACTGGTCACTGGTAACAATGGGTGACCTGTCACCAGAGTTAACACCATGACAGGTCACTCATCAGACCTGTCACCAGAGTTAACACCGTGACTGGTCAGTCATCAGACCTGTCACCAGAGTTAACATCGTGACTGGTCACTCACCAGACTTGTTACCAGAGTTAACACCGTGACACTTCACTCATGAGACCTGTCACCAGAGCTGACACCGTGACAGGTCACTCATCAGACCTATCACCAGATTTAACACCGTGCCTGGTCACTCATCAGACCTGTCACCAGAGTAACACCGTGCCTAGTCACTAATCAGGCCTGTCACCAGAGTTAACACCGTGACTGGTCACTGGTAACAATGGGTGACCTGTCACCAGAGTTAACACCGCGACAGGTCACTCATCAGACCTGTCACCAGAGTTAACACCGTGACTGGTCACTCATCAGACCTGTCACCAGAGTTAACATCGTGACTGGTCACTCACCAGACCTGTTACCAGAGTTAACACCGTGACACGTCACTCATGAGACCTGTCACCAGAGCTGACACCGTGACAGGTCACTCATCAGACCTATCACCAGATTTAACACCGTGCCTGGTCACTCATCAGACCTGTCACCAGAGTTAACACCGTGCCTGGTCACTAATCAGGCCTGTAACCAGAGTTAACACCGTGACTGGTCACTCATCAAACCTGCCACCAAAGCTAACACCATGCGACGTTGTCCTGTGCAGGACAGTCTGTGCAAAACACAGCACAGCACAGTGCAGACATTCTGCACAGCCACACAAATTAACACAAACCGCCGTATCTTCAGTTGGCACAACTTCAAGAACTGTTACTGCCTGTGTGGCTTCTGGTGTCACAAGTTTCAGGTGAAAGCAGCCATATTCTAGCAGTTCTTTAAATTATGTGTAACATTACGTGTCTACTGAGCTAACTCTCTATCGACAGGATCCCACGTTACTACACGCATAGGCGTACAGTGCCTAACAAAAATGGGGGGAGGCGCAAAAGCGACCATGGGCATTAGGAACCCAACGCCTCTATATCTGCATCCCACAAAACGCAGAATTTTCATTTATTTCCTGTCTTTACAGCGCCAAAATATTAGTTTTCAAAAAATTTGTTTTTTATTTGCCCCTCACCAATTCAGCACCCAAAACACTTGGGGGGGTGGATTTGCCACCCCCCACCCCCTCACCCACCCATTGCAAACAAAAGTTATGCCTATAATTATACGGATGCGATGTGACATCATAAACTTACTCTACACAGGGTGTCCCAGGAGGAATGTGCGAGACTTCGGGAGAGTGTTCCTTATGTTAAACTATACCGATATAACCCAAAACACCTATGTCCAAAGTAGAACGGTTACGGAGATAATGGCCAGAG